>ERZ791825.274-NODE-274-length-48026-cov-3.751725_pt1 | contig 48026 bp, 41 predicted proteins | sample MGYA00510298_ERZ791825 | MGnify/ENA primary metagenome ERZ791825 (study PRJEB30046, sample SAMN00792010) | human gut metagenome | study: EMG produced TPA metagenomics assembly of the A metagenome-wide association study of gut microbiota in type 2... | reverse complement strand
AGACGACGGCATTCGTGATGCAGAACGAGACGGTCTGGTTTAAACCGGAAGCGAAAGGCTTTCTGTCCCTGTTTTCTATTGGGGAAAAGGCATCAGGCGTTACGATTCGGAATTTAAAATATGAAATGCAGGACGGTGAGATTACAAACAGCTTTCCGATCGGAATTTCCAATGAATTTATTGGAAAACGGTCCAGTGTGACGGTGGAGCAGGGAATGCTTGCAGTGATCTTATCCGAAAAAGAACGGGTACAAGAAGGAGCAGAATAGAAAGAAGGCATAAAAAAACGGCGCTGTCTGGAAAACGAAATTCCAGACAGCGCCGTTTTGCTCGTGGGTGCGGCACAACAAAATGATATCGTCTTTATGCCGCGGTGCAGTGAGTTACATCACATTTTTAAACTGACTCATGTACAGATCGTAGTAGAAGCCTTTCTGCGCAAGCAGCTGCGCTGCATTGCCCTCCTCGATGATGCGGCCGTCGTCGATGACAAAGATCCGGTCGGCCTTCTGGATCGTGGAAAGGCGGTGTGCAATGACAAAGGAGGTACGTCCCTTTAAAAGCTGTTCAATGCCCTCCTGCACGAGGATTTCCGTGTTGGTATCGATGCTGCTGGTTGCCTCGTCCAGAATCAGGATGCGGGGATCGGATACCATCGTGCGGGCAAAGGCGAGCAGCTGCTTCTGACCGATGGAAAGACCGCCGCCGCGTTCGGATAATACGGTGTCATATCCTTTTTCGAGCTTTAGGATAAAGTCATGTGCGTTGACTGCCTTTGCGGCTGCGATGATCTCTTCGTCCGTCGCATCGAGTTTTCCGTAACGGATATTGTCCTTGATCGTGCCGGAGAACAGGAAGTTATCCTGCGTCATGACGCCCATCTGCTGCCGGAGGCTTTCGATGGAAATTTTCTGTACGTCGTAATCGTCGATCAGGATATGGCCGGTCTGGATATCGTAAAAGCGGCTGATCAGGTTGACGATCGTCGTTTTGCCTGCGCCGGTAGGACCGACTAAAGCAATCGTTTCGCCGGGGTTAATCTGGAAGCTGACGTCGTCTAAAACGCGCTTCTCTCCATCATAGGAGAAGGAAACATGATCGAAGGTAACAGCTCCTTTGACCGGAGGCAGCTTGGTCACGCCGTCAGCATCGGAAATTTTAGACTCTGTGTCCAGAATCTCAAAAATACGTTCAGCTCCGGCGATATTGGTGATGATCTGGTTGTAGAAGTTGCTCAGGTTCATGATCGGATTCCAAAACATCGAAATATAGGAGCCGAATGCGATCAGGATACCGAGGGAAATCTTATCGGGACCGAGAAGAACAATGCCGGTAAAATACAGGGCGAAAGTGCCGATTGCCCAGCAAATATCGATGGCGGAACCGAACGCGTCATTTAAGCGCACTGCGTCGATAAAAGAATCCCGGTGCTCGTCCGTCAGTTGATGGAACGTAGCCATCGTTTCCTGTTCGGCGGAAAAGCTCTGGATGATACGGATTCCGGACAAATCCTCGTGGACAAACGCGTTTAAGTTGGAAGATTTTTTGCGGTGGATCTGCCAGCGCTTATGCGAGTACACCTGGATAAACCACATGCAGAAGATCATCAGCGGCAGGCTGATCAGGGAAGCCGCTGCGAGAACCGGATTTTTGAAAAACATGATCACGACGACGGCGCAGATTGTGAAAAAATCCGGGATCAGCGTCGTGACGCAGTTGCCGAGCACGTCCTTTAAGGAGTTGATGTCACCGATAATGCGGGCGAGGATCTTGCCGGTGGGACGGCTGTCGAAAAAGGAAAAATCCAGGGTCTGGATGTGAGTATAAAGCTGCTGGCGGATCGTTACGAGGATACTGTTGCAGACCTTTGCCATAATCAGCATCCGCAGCTTGACAAAAAGGATCATGATCACGTTCAGCACAACGGCGATTCCAATCAGTTTTGCCAGTCCGGGAAAATCGCCGGTGGAAATATGTTTGTCAATCGCGTTTTCCATGATCAGAGGGTTTATGAGGCTGACAAACACGCAGAACGCCATGATCGCCAGAACAGCGAGGATCTCCTTTTTATAGTCCAGCAGATAGGCGAACAGGCGCATCAGCGTCTTCCTTTTGCCGACGTCTGTGCTGTGTTCGTCCTGCTTATAAGAATTAACAGCCATAATCTGTCACCTCCTTCTGGTCAGGCATCATGCCAAACTGAGCCTGCCAAGTTTGATAGTAAAGCCCGTGAAGGGCAAGCAGTTCTTCGTGGGTACCACGTTCTGCAATGTGTCCGTTTTCCAGGACGATGATTTCGTCTGCATGACGGACGGCACTGATACGGTGCGCGATGATAAGCTTGGTCGTATGGGGCAGCCGGGTGAGGGTCTGCTGGATGGCATATTCCGTTTCCATATCCAGTGCGCTGGTCGAATCATCCAGCACCAGCACAGGTGTATGCTTTGCAAGCGCCCGCGCGATGGAAATTCGCTGCTTCTGACCGCCGGACAAGCCGACGCCGCGTTCGCCGATTACGGTGTCATACTGCTCGGAGAGCCGGTCGATAAATTCCGAAGCCTGGGCGTCGCGGGAAGCGAGCCGCACGTCGGAAATGTTTAAGCTTCCTTTCTGACCGAGCATGACGTTTTCCTGAATTGTGTCCGAGAACAGAAAGACGTCCTGCATAACGGTGGAAATACAGCTGCGCAGCTGGCGCAGGCTGAGCTTGCGGATATCCACGTTGTCGAGATAAATCGTGCCGCCCGTCGCGTCGTAAAGGCGGCAGAGCAGCTGGATCAGGGACGTCTTGCCGCTTCCGGTGGCGCCCATGATACCGATCGTTTTGCCTGCCTCTACATGGAAATGGATGTCGTGAAGAATCTCATGCTGGTCCTCTTTATGGAAAGAAACGTGCTCGAAGCGGATATCGCCGGTCACTTCCGGCAGGACGATCGGCTCTTCGGGTTCCTGAATCGAAGGCTTCTGGTCGTACACTTTGCGGATTTTGCGGTAACTGCCGACCGCGGAGGAAAAGTCGTTGGACAGCCAGCCGAGCATTTCCATCGGCCATACGATATTGGTGGAATATTGTACGAATGCGCTGAGTGCGCCGAGCGTCAGCTCTCCCTGCAGGAATAAGTAACCGCCGATCAAAAGCACCAGAAGCGGCAGCAGCTTTCCAATCAGGGAAAAGTACGGAGAGTAGCGGACAAACACGCGGGACTGCGTCATGTTCAGTTCGTAGTAGCGCTTATTGTGGGAAAGAAACTTTTTGATTTCGAATTTTTCCCGCGCAAAAGCTTTGACAGTGCGCACGCCTGCGAGGTTTTCTTCTGCAACGGTGTTTAATTTTGCGTTTTCCTCACTGATCTCTTCGTAGATAGTTCCGAGTCTGTTTTCCATCAAAATCGCAAGGACGGCGCAGAAAATCATGCAGAGCGTGGGCAGGATCGCAAGTTTCCAGTTTAAGCTGTACATGCAGAATAAAATGACGGTGACATGGAACGCAACCTCCATCATCAGCATGCCGACGTAGCCGAGTGCATTCCAGATGCGGTCGATGTCGTCCTTGACGCGCGCCATCAGCTCACCGGTGCTCGTCTTGTCAAAAAAGTCGGCGGACAGCGACTGAATGTGAGCGAATAAATCGCGGCGCATGTCTGTGGCGATGGTAGAGGAGATTTTGTCGAAGGTAAACTCCTTGGTGTACTGGAAAATACAGCGTCCGATGCCGATGAGCAAAATCGCCAGCAGCAGATATTTGAGTTTCCCCATCTGACTGCCCACAAGGACGTCATCGACGATATGTCGGGTCACCTGCGGGGAGAGCAGATCCAGGCTGACTGCGATAACCATCGAAAGGATGGCAAACAGATAGCCCGGAATATGCTGTTTTAAGTAATAGGACAACTTTTTCATGAAAATAAATTCCCCCTTCTTTTGAAGTTGATATATGTGGAAAAAATCCCGCCAGACAGGATTTTCGCTCCATTTGTAAAAAACATAACGTCGAAAGGGACGTTTGCTCATAATGCCTGCAAAGGCAGGACATACCCCTGGGTATAAAAAAACGCAGAAGCATGAAAGCATGTTCTGCGGCAAAAAATCTTTTTTTTCAGGAAAGCCCCGGAGCTTTCTGAGAGCGGTAAAGAAACCGGATCAGACAAGAGGCAGGCTGCCCTGATTGACAACAAAATGCCTGTTTTTCAACATCCTGTTGTATAAAAAAAGCCGCAGCATGAGAATGCCGCGGCTCTTGTCAGACGAATCAAAACGTCAGTTTGGGCGGGAGGCATTCTTATGATATTCAAAATAGTTTCGATTTGATTCGACGAACAATAACATCATAACATACCTCCTTTCCTTTCTTTTATCAGAAAATCCCTTCCGGATCTTCCGTGATTGTTAATGTGTATCGCATACGCCAACCTTAACACTGCATCATACAGTTGTCAAGCAAAAGATTTTTCAGTCAAACTCACACAAAAGCTTTTAAAACGAAATCACGCCGAGGTGCTCCAGCAGAATCTTTATGCCCATCAGGATCAGGACAAGACCGCCCGCAAATTCTGCGCGGGAGCGGTTTTTTGCGCCGATGATGTTTCCTGCCTTTAAACCGATTGCGGAGAGCAGGAAAGTGATGCAGCCGATGAAGCTGACTGCCGGAACGATGTTTACCCGCAGGAAAGCGAAGGTAACGCCGACGGCAAGTGCGTCGATGCTGGTTGCAACAGCAAGCGGAAGCATGGTTTTGAAATCGAAGCGGTCATTGGATTCATTTTCTTCATCGCTTCTGGCTTCGCGGATCATGTTGAAACCGATAAATGCCAGCAGGACGAAGGCGATCCAGTGGTCGATGCTCGTGATCAGAGAGGAAAACGTGATGCCCAGAAGATAGCCGAGAAAGGGCATCAGCGCCTGAAAGCCGCCGAACCAGATGCCGACGGTGAGTGCCTGTTTCATACTGCCGCGATGTACGGAGAGGCCTTTACAGACGGATACGGCAAAAGCGTCCATCGACAGACCGACAGCCAGAAGGAATAATTCGAGTAAGCTCATGAGAAAAATCCTCCATTGTAAAAACGATATTTCATGCGGAGCACAAGATCCGCTAATTTTTGTCGATATTGATCACACAGAAATAGGACGGATCGATCTGTTTGATCCGTTCATTGAGCCAGCTGCGCAGCTGGGCATCGGTCATTTTAAAATGAAACGGAACCACAACATCGAAAATGACGTTTGTATGGGTAGGACCGCGTATAATACGAAAATCGTGAAGGGTCAGCTGCTCATCGAGCCGGTAGACGATATCGGTGACCTTATGGCGCAGCTCATTGATCTCCGGATCATCGGTGATGACCGGGTCCATATGGATGACAGCACTGCAGGAAAGCTTCTGCTGCAGCTCGCGCTCTATGTTATCAATCAGATCGTGCAGCTCCACAAAGCTGCCCTGGGCATTGACCTCCGCATGCAGGGAGATCATCCGCCGTCCGGGACCGTAATCGTGAACGAGCAGGTCGTGAATGCCCATGATCTGTGGATGGGAAAGCACAATGCTGCGGATTTTTGTGACAAACTCCGGGTCGGGAGCCTGACCGAGCAGCGGATTGATGGTATCCCGGGCAGAGCTTACGCCGGAATAAAAGATGAAGATCGCGACCAAAAGACCGCACCAGCCGTCGATGGCAAGACCGAAAATCCACCCAATAACAGAAGAAAGGAGGACGACAGAGGTAGCGAGCACATCTCCGAAGGAATCAGACGCTGTTGCGTTCATCGCAGAGCTGTCGATGGCACCGGCAATTTTGTGATTATAAAAATACATATAGAGCTTGACGAGAATGGAAACGACCAGAATCAAAAAAATAACCGGAGAAATTTCCGGCAGGGTCGGTTGCAGGATCTTCTCAAAGGAGGATTTGGCAAGTTCCGCTGCCATGATGAGGATAATGGCAGAAACGGAAAGCCCGGCGAGATATTCGATTCTTCCGTGCCCATAAGGATGGTCGGAGTCTGCTTCCTGTCCGCTCATCTTAAATCCGATCAGCGTAATGACCGAAGAACCGGCATCTGACAGGTTGTTGAATGCGTCCGCAGTGATTGCGATGGAATGGCTGATCATACCGGCGACGATCTTTAGAAAAAAGTTAAAAAAAATGCCCACCGAGCCGGTGAGAATGCCGTATGCCTGGCGAACCTTCGGGCTGGAATAATTCTCATAATCCGGGATGAACAGTCGTGACAGAAGCGTAAGCATGGTGTAATCCCTCCATAAGTTTGAAATGCTTCCTGAAATTTAAGTTTTCTTCTCAGTATACCATGCTATGCGAAAAAAACAAGGAAAAGTGATAGAAAAATCTCTTGACAAGGCCTCGCGCTCTGTATATATTCAAAGTGTACTAATACTGATAATACACTCAATACAATCAATACAGTTCTGGATCGATGAAAAAGACAAAAAGAATCGGGAGAAGGAGGAAAGATTGAAAAATAAAATTTTTCAATCACGAGATTTGTGTCTGCGCGCACTTGACACAAACTCGGCATGCGCAAAAGGTGTGCGCAGAAATGAGAGGAAAGAATGATTATACTGGATTACCGGGATACCAGACCGCTGTACGAGCAGATCGTGGACAAGTTCCAGATGCTGATTTTAAGCGGCGCGCTGGAGCCGAACAGCCGGATGCCGTCCGTACGCTCCCTGGCGGTGGAGCTGTCGATCAATCCGAACACGATTCAGCGGGCATACAGTGAGCTGGAGCGAACCGGATTTTTATACACAGTAAAAGGAAAGGGTAATTACGTTGCCTACAGCGACAGTCTAAAGGACGTCCGGAAGCAGGAAATTTTGGAAAAGCTCCGGGATCTGAAAAAAGAAGCGCTGAGCATGGGGATGACGGTAAAGGAGCTGACTGAGTTCCTGGAACAAGAGGATACAGCTGCGGCAGGGCAAAAAGAGACCAAAGCCCCGGCAGCGGAATGAGAGGAAACATGATAGAACTGAAAAATGTGAGCAAATCCTTTGACGGGATTGAAGCTCTGAAAAATGTAAGCGTGACAGTCCGGGAAGGAGAGGTTTTCGGGCTGATCGGGACAAACGGCGCGGGCAAAAGTACGCTGCTGCGCCTGGCGTGCGGGGTATTTAAGCCGGATGACGGATTAGCGATTGTGGATAACATGCCGGTATACGACAATGTGCATGCAAAGGCGAAGCTGTTTTTCATCGCGGACGAGCCGTACTTTTTCAACGGTGCGACGCCGAAGGACATGGAGCGTTATTACAGCAGCGTGTACCGGAATTTTGACCGGGAACGGTTTTACTTATACTTAAACAGCTTCGGGCTGGAATCGAGACGCAGGATCAGCACCTTTTCCAAAGGGATGAAAAAGCAGCTCGCGATTCTGCTGGGGCTGAGCGCAAAGACGGAGTACCTTCTGTGTGACGAGACCTTTGACGGGCTCGATCCTGTAATGCGCCAGAGTGTCAAAAGCATTTTTGCAAAGGAAATGCAGGAGCGGCAGTTTACTCCGGTGATCGCCTCCCATAACCTGCGGGAGCTGGAGGATATCTGCGATCATGTGGGGCTTTTACATCAGGGCGGCGTGCTCTTATCGAAGGATCTGGAGGAGATGAAGTGCAACATCCAGAAAATCCAGTGCGTCTTTTCTTCCAAAGAGGAAGAGAAGCGGCTGTTAAAGCAGTTAGACATTGTAAAATGCGATAGACGGGGATCTTTGTTGACTCTGACAGTCAGAGGAAGCAGAGAAGAAATGATCGCCATGTTTGCAGCGGCAGACTGTCTGTTCCACGAAGTGCTGCCCCTTTCCCTGGAAGAAATCTTTATCAGCGAGACGGAGGTGCAAGGTTATGATATTAAAAAAATCGTACTGGGCTAAATGGCTGGAAAATAACAGAAGAAGAAGCTGGACTTTTTTGCTGTGTCTGGTGATGGCACTCTTTTGCGGTCCGCTGTATCTGATGGTTGTACTGACTGGTTTACAGAACAATTATGCAAATGACAGTGTTTACAATGCAGCGCAGGCCGCAGAGTCCCTGCGGGAACTGATTCAGTCCAGGATCACGGATGTGATCGGCTTTTCCTTCATACACGTCCTGTTTGCTGCTTTTTTTGCAATTCTATTTGCCGTGCAGGGCTTTTGCTGGCTTTACAGCCGCAGAAAAACAGATCTGTACTTTTCGGTCCCGGAATCCTTAAAAAAGCGTTATATGCTGATCTGTGGAAACGGAATTTTGGTCTATAGCTTTTCTACCCTGACAGCACTTTTGCTGGACTGGATCATTGGCGCAGCATTTCATGGAATGACAGGAATTATGGCGGCACAGTCGTTACTGGCATGGTTCGTGGAGCAGCTTGCGTTTATTGCGATGTATCAGGTGGCGCTTGTGGCAGTCATGCTGACCGGAAACATCCTGACGGCGCTGTTGGGATGCGCGGTGTTTTTTTCCTATGAGCTGGCAGTGAGATTCCTGATCGATGAATTAAAAACGATGTTTTTTGCCAGCTATTGCAGTGCAGATGCAAGACAGTGGATGCAAAAAAGCTATCTGACACCCTTTGCAGGCTTTTGGGACTTGCTGAGTCATATCTGGTACAGAGACGAAGGACGACTGTGCAGCTATAAAAATGCAGGCGGCTGGGGCAGGGCTGTGGGGGTAGAATGTATTTTGCTTCTTGCCTGTGCGGCGGTTGCAGGCCTGTTTGCATTCTGGCTTTACCGCAGGCGCAAAACAGAAAGCTATGAGCATGCCATTGCATTTGCACCTCTCAAGGGTATTTTGGAGGCTGCGATGGCAGTGCCCTTTGGCATTGCTGTTGGCATGATCATTTCCCGTGTAGCAGCAAATAAGGGGCTGTTTTTATTTGGTGGCTGCATTGTAGGTGTCCTTGTCGGACATGTGGTGATCCGCCTGATTTACCGATGCGAGTTAAAAACCATATTGGATGGAAAGCTTGCCGGAATTTTCAGTATAGCGGCAGCGGTTTTGATCCTTGCAGGTTTTCAGTTTGACTGGGCAGGCTATGATCGCTGGATTCCGGAGAAAGGGAACATTGCAGCCGTGTCTGTGACGATGGAAGATGACTATACGGCTTTTGGTTATTATCAGGGCGAAAGCTTCGGCTCCGATGACATTATGTATGAGGCTTCCGATGATCGGATGCTCCGACGGATGAATTCAACCGAGGAAAAGACGATCGATGCGGCAATCCGGATGCAGAAGAGATGGCAGGATGCCGGAATGCCGGGGAGCTTTAGGGAGGAGGAAGCGCAGACAGAGATTTCTGCAGAGGAAATTAACCCAAAGGAAGAGAAACGCTATGTCAGATGGGTGGTCTGCTATACCATGGAGAGCGGCAGAAAGGTATACCGTCGCTTTTTGGCCGATTCAAACGAAAACCATTCTGAAATTGATACTGTAATGCGGGATGCTTCCTACCAGCGGGAGCGATATCAGTTGAATGACCCGGATTTTCTGGCAAATGTCGGTAAGATGAAAGTAAGCTATTATAATGGTGTTACGGAAAGCTTTTATACCGGAGATAAGCAGACCCTCTTAAAGACGCTGCAGGAGGAAATGAAGAAGTATGATTACAGTCTGATCTCGTCGGAGCTTCCAAACGGAAGACTGTCCTTTGCTATGGCGGATCCGGAGGAGAAGGATGCATCGATGATGACCACCTGGACCTATCCGGTCTATGGGTCCTATTTGGCCTTAAACGACCTGCTTGTGCAGGATGGTGCTGAGGTTTATGCCCATGCCGGCCACCAGAGCGCAGATGACATCGAATCGATCAAGGTAGATTACTATTATTATGACGATGACAGCGAAGAGGAAAACAGTGACAGCTTCTTTGAACCCGGAGAAATCTCGGATCAGGAAATCCAGGTGACCCTTTCCGATCCGGAGGATATCGAAAAAATGCTTGACGCAATCTATCCGGTGGAATTAAGCTGGATTAGTGGAGAGGAATTCGGCGTTTACAACTGGGATTATCGGATTGATGTGACAGTTGTGCCGAAGGAAAGCAGCTACAGCAATCCGGATGAGCAGGTGCGGATCCTGAAAAGTCAGGAACCTTCCTTACTTGCGGAGAGGATCCGACAGGCGGCGGTGCGGGATTAAGCTGTCTGCAAAATCAAATCTATCAGGGGAATGGAGAGTGCGTATGAAGTTCAAAGACATGCCCTATAAAAGGGTCGATTATGACAAAACAGCGGAGCAGTTTAAAACTTTGACCAAACGGGTCAAAGAAGCAAAAAGCGGAGAAGAACTCTGGGAGATCCATCAGGAATATTATAAGGTTTATCAGAATATGATGGATTCCATGACGATTGCGGAAATCCGTCACGACGGCAATACCGCAGATCCGTTTTACGCGGCAGAAAAGGATTATTACGATGAGACAGCGCCGATGCTGAGCAGTCTGGCAACCGATTATCAGCGCGCCCTGTACGAATCGCCGTATCGTTCTTTTATGGAAGAAAAGATCGGCAAGGTTGCCTTTGCGACGATGGACAATGCGATCAAGAGTATGGACGAAAGCATTATCGGCCTGATGCAGGAGGAAAACGCGTTGACGACTCAGTACAATAAGCTGATTGCGTCCGCGAAGATTCCGTTTGACGGGCAGGTATGCAATCTGTCCCTGCTGCGTCCCTATCTGACCGGAAACGACAGAACCGTAAGAAGACAGGCATGGAAGGCTTACAGCGATTACTTTATGACAGTTGCGGATGAACTGGATGACATTTATGACAAGCTGGTAAAAAACCGCACTGCGCAGGCAAAGGCGATGGGCTATGACAATTATATCCAGCTGGGCTACTACAGAATGAACCGTAACAGCTACGACAGAAACGATGTCGAGAATTTCCGCCGACAGGTGAAGGAAGTATTCGTACCCTTTGCGGAGCGCGTACACGAGATCAGAAGAAAGCGCCTCGGTCTGGAGAAGCTTTCTTATATCGATAATGAGGTTTATTTCAAAGAAGGCAATCCAGATCCGGTGGGCACTGCACAGGAAATTCTGGAGAGCGGACAGAAGATGTATGCGGAGTTGTCCCCAGAAACCAAAGAATTTTTCGATTTCATGATGGAGAATGAGCTCTTCGATGTGTTCGGCAGAAAGGATAAAAAACAGGGCGGCTATATGACCTATCTGTACCAGTATCATTCTCCCTTTATCTTTGCTAACTTTAACGGAACCAGCGGCGACGTAGACGTGATCACGCATGAATGCGGACATGCATTTCAGGGCTATCTGTCCGGGCAGGATCCTATCATGGAGCATGCGGACATCACGATGGAAACTGCAGAAATCCACTCCATGTCGATGGAATTTTTCACGGATCCGTGGATGAAGGAATTTTTCGGAGATCGTGAAAAGGACTTCTTAAGCATGCAGCTGGAGGATGCGATCCGTTTTATCCCATATGGAACGATGGTGGACGAGTTCCAGCATATCGTCTATGAAACTCCGGAGCTGACACCGCAAGAACGCCGCCGGGAGTGGAGCAGACTGGAAAAAATCTACATGCCCCATCTGGATTATGAAGAGGATCCGTTCTTTTCCAAGGGGGGATTCTGGCAGAAACAGCAGCACATTTACAACAGCCCGTTTTATTATATTGACTATGTGCTGGCACAAAGCTGCGCATTCCAGTACAAGGTGTGGATGGATGAGGATTACAGAGAGGCATGGAAGAGCTACCTTGCGCTCTGCAGATTGTCTGCTTCAAAATTCTATCCTGAAATGCTGCGGGAATGTGGCTTAAAGGTTCCGTTTGAAGACGGATATTTTGAAGAAATCGTAGAGAAGCTGGAGAAAAAACTTCACGCGTAAACGGCGGTCAACAGGGAGAAAATACTCTCAAAATAGAATAAATTTTGTGAAAAACGACCGGAAAGAAATGAAATTCCGGTCGTTTTTTTGGACGCTATTTCGATATTATCAAACGAAAAAATACTTGAAAGAAACAGAAAATTATGATATAGTTTTCACCAGTTAAAAAAAGCCCGGCAGGTAACAAACCCAAAGGAGGGTCTTGTCGCCCGGGATTTTTATTTAACCATAATGTCCGCCTGAAGCGGATAAGTGTATTTACTAGACGGATGTGCGAAAGAAAAGGAGTGTTGACATTTGACAAAGTATGTTGTGAAGAGAGTACTGCTTGCAATCCTGACCGTGTTCATTGTCTGTGCCATTACGTTTTTTGCGATGAACGCGATTCCCGGCGGTCCTTTCGATGGAGAGAAAGCGATCTCAGATGAGGTGAGGCGCGTTCTGGAACAGCGCTTTAATCTGGATAAGCCTGTCTGGGAGCAGTTCTTTTTATATCTGAACAATTTGCTTCACGGTGATTTTGGTGTTTCGGCAAAGACCGGCAGAGAGATTAAAACGACGATCTTCAGTTCCTTTAGTGTTTCTGCAAAGCTTGGCGGCATGGCGGTTTTAGTAGCATTGATTTCCGGCGTAGTGATGGGAAGCATTGCGGCTCTGACCAGAAACAAGCTGCCGGACAGACTGATCATTTTCTTCTCGACGCTGTTTACTTCCCTGCCCAGCTTTGTACTGGGTACCCTGCTTTTGCTGGTGTTCTGTATTAAATTAAAATGGGTTCCGGTATGGAGCTCCTCCAGTCATAACTACGTGTTGCCGGTCATTGCCCTTGCTGCATATCCAATGGCCTACATCACCCGACTGACCAAGACGAGTATGCTGGATGCTCTGGGACAGGATTATGTCCGTACCGCGCGGGCGAAGGGCGTTGCACAGTGGAAGGTCATCTTCAAGCATACCCTGAGAAATGCCCTGATTCCGGTTATTACCTATGTCGGACCGATGACGGCATCCATCCTGACCGGTTCTCTCGTTGTAGAGTCCATTTTTACGATCGGCGGTCTTGGTTCCAAGTTTGTAGAATGTATTACAAACCGTGATTATCCGATGATCATGGGTACGACGATTTTCCTGGCAACCCTGATGGTTACGATGACCCTGATCACCGATATCGTTTACAAGCTGATCGACCCCAGAATCACACTGGAATAAGAAAGGAGGAAGCAATGAGCAGCGAAACCAATAGCATTGATCAGATGCCCAAGAAATCTCCTTTGAGTTTTCAGGTGGATCTGAAAAAATTTGAAAAAGCAACTGATGAAGAAAAAAGACAGCAGGATGTTATGAGCGAATCGGTATCCTTCTTTAAAGATGGTATGCGCAAGCTGATGAAAAATCCGCTGGCAGTTGGCAGTATTATTGTCCTGATTGCAATTATTGCAATGATTCTGATCGTACCCCATGTGGTACCTTATAAATATTCCCAGATCATTACCGTAAATGGCAGCCGTGATAAGGCGGCGGGCAACATGGCACCTTTTACCTATTCCGAAAAAGAGCTGGCTTACATGGCAGAGGGCGGAGAAGTGTTCCCTCACATCATGGGAACAGACAGCATGGGACGTGATTATTTCATCCGTGTTATTTACGGAACCCGGGTTTCTCTGACGGTAGGTCTGTTTGCGGCAGTGATCGTCCTTTTGATCGGCGTTGTTTACGGAAGTATTTCCGGTTATTTTGGAGGCAAGGTGGATATGGTGATGATGCGTATCGTGGACATCATTTATTCCCTGCCGGATATGCTGATGGTGGTTCTTCTGTCTGTCGTACTGCGTGAGATTATCAATGTCGACGCATTTCCGGCGCTGCAGAAGATCGGTACCAACATGATCTCCATGTTTATCGTATTTGCTCTGCTGTACTGGACCGGCATGGCGCGTATGGTCCGCGGTCAGATTCTGACCGTAAAACAGAATGAATACATTCTGGCGGCGAGAGTCAGCGGTGCGAAGGATTCCAGAATTATCCGCCGTCACATTCTGCCGAATATCGTCAGCGTTATCATCATTGCAGCAGCGCTGCAGATTCCGTCTGCGATCTTTACAGAGAGCTTCTTAAGTTTTATCGGTCTGGGCGTACAGGCTCCGATGCCGTCTCTCGGTTCCCTTGCAAACGAGGCAAGAGCCGGAATCACCCAGTATCCTTACAAACTGTTATTCCCTGCCGGCATGATCTGTCTGATCACCCTGGCATTCAACCTGTTGGGCGATGGCCTGCGGGATGCATTTGACCCGAAATTAAGGAGGTAAGACCATGAGTGAGAATATCCTTTCCGTGCAGAATCTGCATACCTCCTTCCACACAGACAAGGGAGAGGTCAAGGCAGTCAACGGTGTTACATTTAACCTTGAAAAAGGCAAAATCCTCGGTATTGTCGGCGAATCCGGTTCCGGCAAATCCGTAACCGCATATTCCATTATGCGTATTCTGGAAAAGAACGGCCGCATCACAGAAGGCAAAATCCTTTACAAAGGACAGGATATTGCAGAATTTTCTGAAAAACAGATGCGGGAGTTCCGTGGAAAATGCTGTTCTATTATTTTCCAGGATCCCATGACGAGCTTAAATCCGGTATTTACGGTGGGCAACCAGTTAAAGGAAGCCATTGAGCTTCACACGGACAGAAAAGGGAAAGAGGCGGAGGCAAGAGCCATTGAGATGCTGACTTTAGTTGGTGTCAATGAACCGGAAAAGCGTGTGAAACAGTACCCCTACGAATTATCCGGCGGTATGCGCCAGCGTGTCATGATCGCAATGGCGCTGGCCTGTGAGCCTGATATCCTGATTGCAGACGAACCTACGACTGCCCTGGATGTTACGATCCAGGCACAGATTCTGGAGCTGATGCAGTCACTGCAGAAAAAGCTCGGCATGGCAATCATCATGGTAACCCATGATCTTGGTGTTATCGCGGACATGTGCGATGAAATTATCGTTATGTACGGCGGAAGAGTCTGTGAAAGAGGTACGGCAGAAGACATTTTCTACCGTCCGCACCATGAATATACGAAAGGTCTGCTGCGTTCCATTCCGAATGTGGACAGAATCGGCGAAAAGCTTATCCCGATTCCGGGAACACCGATCAACCTCTTAAATATGCCAAAGGGCTGTGCATTTTGCCCACGCTGCGAGGAAGCGATGAAGATCTGTATCGAAGAGCAGCCGCCGGAAATGCAAATGCCTCACGGTCATTTCGCATCCTGCTGGCTGAACGTAAAGGCAGCCATGGAGGAAGAAAAAGGAGGCAGACAGTGAGCGAAGAAGTAAAAAACAAAAGCGAATATCTGGTGGAGGTACGGGATTTAAAACAGTATTTCCCGATCAAAACCGGATTTATGAAAACCACACCCTTAAAAGCGGTGGACGGCGTTTCCTTTTCCATCAAGCCGGGAGAAACCCTCGGTCTGGTAGGAGAATCCGGCTGCGGTAAGACGACTGTAGGAAGATCTCTGCTGCGTCTGTATACACCGACCTCCGGCGACGTCTTTTTCGATGGGGAGAGAGTGGATGAAAAGAGCATCGGACATATGCGCAGGCAGATGCAGATGGTGTTCCAGGATCCCTATTCTTCCTTAAATCCCCGTATGACAGTCGAGGATATCATCGGCGAGCCTCTGGATGTCCACAAGCTTTACACCTCCAGAGGGGAAAGAAGAGACAAGATCCTGCATCTGATGGAACTGGTCGGTTTGAATGCAGAGCATGCAACCCGTTATGCCCATGAGTTTTCCGGCGGTCAGAGACAGCGTATCGGTATCGCAAGAGCACTTGCCACCAATCCGAGATTTATCGTCTGTGACGAAGCAGTCAGTGCACTGGATGTTTCCATTCAGGCACAGGTGATTAACATGTTTGAGGAGCTGCAGGAGAAGCTGGGAGTTGCCTATCTGTTCATTGCCCATGACCTGCTGGTTGTCCATCACATTTCCGACAGAATCGCGGTCATGTATCTGGGCAGAATCGTGGAAATTGCGGATTCCAATGAATTAAACGACAATCCGATGCATCCTTATACACAGTCTCTTTTAAGTGCGGTTCCCTATCCGGATCCTAAGATGGCAAAGGAGCGGCAGAGAATTGTTCTTGAGGGAGATGTTCCGAGCCCTTTGCACATGCCAAGCGGCTGTGCATTTCGTACCAGATGCCGCTATGCCACGGAAAAGTGCGCACAGGAGTGCCCGTCCTTGACAGACCGCGGCAACGGACATCAGGTAGCATGCTGGAATAAATAACCGGCAGTAGTTTTGACGCTTGGACAGGACGCAGATTTTAGCGGACTGTTTGGGTATATATTATTTTTCATTATCTATCTTTAAAGGAGGAAGACATTATGAAAAAGAAGTATCTGGCACTTGTGCTGGCAGCTTGCATGACAGCTTCTTTGGCAGCTTGTGGTTCCACAGCAGCTGATACAAGCGCTCCTGCAGCAACAACAGAGGAAGCGGCAGACACCGCTGCAGCAGAATCCACCGAAGCAGCAGCAACCGGTGAGCACGGACCCAGCAGTGAAGCTGCTCCGGCATGGGAGGATTATGATGCAAGAATCGCTGCAATCAGATCGGAGACAGATCTTGCAAAGCGTGAAGCGCTGATGCATGAGGCTGAGGACGAGCTGATGAGCACCTGGGCAGTTGTTCCGCTGTACTACTACAACGACAGCTACCTGCAGAAGACCGATGTAGAGAACATCTATGCAAACCTGTTCGGCTTTAAGTACTTCGGTTTTGCAAAGACTCCTACCAACACCCTGGATCTTCAGATTGCATCTGAGCCTGACAAGCTGGATCCCGCTCTGAACTCTACTGTTGACGGTGCATGCCTGGCAATCCTGAACTTCTCCGGCTTGTTCGCATACGATGAGAACGGTCAGCTGGTTCCTGAACTGGCAGATTCCTATGAAATGAGCGAAGACGGTATGACCTATACCTTCACGATGAAGGATGGCTTAAAATGGTCTGACGGCGAAGCTCTGGATGCAAATGACGTTCTGTATAGCTGGAACCGTCTGGCAGATGAAAACACAGCTGCTGACTATTCTTACCTGTGCTCCGTATTTGCAACTAAGGATGACGGCACTCTGGATATCGAAGCAAGCGAAGACGGCAAGACCTTTACTGCTCATCTGAACGCACCTTGCGCATATTTCCTTGACCTGTGCGCATTCCCTGCTTTTTATCCTGTACCCCAGCAGGCTGTAGAAGCTGCTGACGGCGCTGACACCAACCCCGGTGCATGGGCACTGGAAGCTGGTTTTGTAGGCAGCGGCCCGTTCGTACTGACCGAGTGGAAGCATAACGAGTCCATGACCTATGAGCCCAACCCCAACTACTGGGCTGCTGACAAGGTTTCCCTGACAAAGATCAACTTCATGCTGAGCTCTGATGACACAGCAATTTACAATGCATTTCAGGATGGCTCCCTGCAGTTTGCAGATACCATTCCTACCGATATGATGGCTACCGTTAAGGATACCCCTGAATATCACAAGATCCCTACTCTGGGAACTTACTACTGCGGTTTCAATGTAAACAGCGAGCTGTTTGCAGGCAAGACGGTTGAAGAGGCTGCAGCAATGAGAGAAGCATTCACCCTGCTGATCGACCGTCAGTATATCGTTGATGCGATCGCACAGGCAAACCAGGAAGTTGCTAATACCTTCATTCCTACCGGCATGAGCGATGGCAATGGCGGTGAGTTCAGAGCAAATGATGACGCTTACACCTATCCGGATGAAGAGAACGTTGGTTACTTCAATCCTACCGATATGGAGGGCAACACAGAGAAAGCAATCGAGCTGTTAAAGAGCGCTGGCTATGAATTCGATGAAAGCGGCATGCTTTCCGCAAATACCCCGATCAACATGACTTACCTGACCAACGATTCCGAAGGTAATGTTAAGATCGGTGAAGCAATCCAGCAGGATTTCGCTATGATCGGTATCAACGTAACCGTTGAGACTCGTGAGTGGTCCGTATTCCTGAACGAGAGAAAAGACGGTCAGTTCGACTTTGCTCGTGAAGGCTGGCTGGCAGACTACAACGACCCGATCAACATGCTTGAAATGTGGGAGACCACTTCCGGCAACAACGATATGCAGTTCGGCAGATAAGTTAATTGCTGCGGCACATTGCATGGCAGTGAAAATTGCATAAAAATAGAATGCGCGCTCTGCGAGCATTCTATTGCCATAAAAAAAGAGAACCGGCGGACATTGAAAAATGCCTGCCGGTTTTTTTGCTCCCGGAAACTGGAGGTTGCCATTTGGAAGAAGTGTGATAAAATATACTCATTGAGTATAAAGGAGACGGCGGTGGAGAAAAAAGAAATATTATTGAAGCTTCGGCAGGAAACTGGCATGAACCGCAGAGAGTTTGCGGAATATTTCGGGATCCCGTACAGAACAGTGCAGGAATGGGAGCTGGGACATCGGGAAATGCCGGGATATTTGCTGCGATTGATGTATTATCATGAAAAAACAAAAGAAAAAGAACAACTCCTGCCAAAGATGCAGTCGGAGGATGGAAAGATTTCGATTGTCCGGGATGTTGATGGAAAGAATATCGTCATTATAAATGACATTCGGTTTCGGGGGAAAAGGAAAATTAAGTGGGATGAAGTAGAGAAATATTTAAGGGAATATGTGAAAAAATATTATGAAATTGAAGCATATTCGGACAAAATTTACATAGGAAAAGATTTTCCGGATGAATTTGCCCATTCAAGAGATTCTGAAAAATTATCCGGCGCGAATACAAAGGCGAAAGCAAATGCCGCACAGGCGATTGGGGAATTGATCAGGACGGCAACCAATAAAAGCATGTCAGAAGATCATGAGAATAAGCATGGAACCCGGGCACAAAACGGATGGTATCGTTACGATGTCAGATTTGGAATTCCTGTTTATGACCAGAATGAAGATTTGGAAGGGTACAATATTTATACGGCAAAAATGTTAGTACGCCATGATGCAGATGGAAAATTATACTTATATGACATAATCAGAACAAAAAAAGAAACGAGCACCCCGTCTGGACTGCTCTGAGTCAGTCTCACGGTCACAAAACCCGTTTCATACGGTTATGATAAAATAAAAAAATGATCTTGTCAACTATAGAATTATTAATAAATGACAGCAAGGAATTGCAATGATAAAATCAAAACAAAGGATGGATTTCAACATGACTTCAAATAATCAGAGAAATATACCCCCTAAAAAAACGGACTCGGAGCCTTCTAAAGCCACAGAATCCAAGTCTGCCAAGACTCCGGGGGCTGCTTCGCCCAAAGAGGCAGACGCCCGGTCTTCCGCAAAGCCTCACCGCCGCCGGGCCTATCTGGACGATTTCAGGAAAACACAAAACGGCGACTATCAATACGAGGGTAGTCGATATGCCTGTGAACTGTCAGAAAAAGAGTGGAAAAAACAATCCACCGCGATGGCGGCAGCCGGAATTGCGGTCATCCTGCTGACGATCGCCGCAGGCTGCGTACCGTCGGTGGGATTACAGGGAAGCATTTTCGTGCTGCTTCCATATGCAGTGCAGCTGGCGGCAGCCTGCAGCCTCGCGTGGGCAAGTGCAAGGCTTTTGGGCAAGGAATATCCGCTTCGGGAATACGTTTATCAGCAGACAGTGTGCAAAATATCGCTGCGCAGCGGAGTCTGCATTGCGGCGGCCGGAGTGTCCGTCATAGGAGAACTTGCTGAATTAACGCGTCACAGTGACAAACTTTTGTCCTCCATTCCGTTCCTTTTAATAGAAGTAATCATGGGCGCTGCCGCACTTGCACTACTGAAAAACGCTAAGAAATACATGTGGAAACGTGTGTGACTGTGGCGGAAAAATGTATTTTTGACACGGAATGGGATTGACAGAAAGCAAAAAAGATAGTAATATATTTAAACATTGGCTAGTACTTTGACGAAAGGAAAAGGGAATGGGCCGATGGAACCTGCAGGCACGGCGATCACAGGGGTGGAAAAGCTGTGAGAACCGGTATCATCCTGCAACAAATATAAGGAGGATTCACATGAAAAAAGCGAACAAGGCTCTTGCAGCTCTGCTTGCGCTTACCATGGTGACCGGCTCTCTGGCTGGCTGCGGAAGCAGCAATGGCTCCGGCAAGACAGAGACTGCACCTGCTACGGAAGGCACAACAGAGACAGCAGATGCTGGTGCATCTGCAAGCGGCGCGGATACTCTGGTGGCATCCAGCGCACATTTTGAGGGAAAATTCTCTCCGTTCTTTGCGGCCAGCGCAGAAGATCAGCATATCGTTGATATGACTCAGATCCCTCTGTTAGGCTCTGACAGACAGGGCGCTATTGTTGAGAAAGGTATCGAAGGTGAGACTCGTTCTTACAATGGAACAGACTATACCTATTATACCGCATCTGATCTGGAGATGACTCAGAACGACGACGGTTCCGTTTATTATGACGTTACCATTCGTGATGATCTGACCTTCTCTGACGGAACACCGATCACAATTGATGATGTAATTTTCAGCATGTATGTATATTGCGATCCTACCTATGACGGCTCTGCAACTCTGTACAGCCAGCCGATCCTTGGCCTGGATGAGTACCGGGAAGGTATGGCAACCCTGTCTTCCCTGATCGCAGCAGCAGGCGAAGACAACACAGACTTCTCTCTGTGGACAGAAGATCAGCAGACCGCTTTCTGGGCTGCAGTAAATGACGGTGGTACTGCATTTGCACAGGAAATCGTTGATTATATGGCAGAGAACGGTGCTACTGACGTTACCTCTGCAGCGGCCGGTTGGGGCTTCGAGCTGGCTGACGGCGCTACTGCAAAGGATTTCTTTATGGCCATCGGCAATCAGTATGAATGGAACTTCTCTTCCATGGAAGCTGAGACAGCAGGCTCTGCTCTGTCTGACCTGATTCCGGAAGATGTTTACAATTACTCCACTGTTGGTGTAAAAACCGGCGATTCTGCAGATCATATCGAAGGTATCCAGAAGACCGGCGATTACAGCATGAGAGTTGTAACTACCGAAGTTTCCGCAAACATGATCTATCAGCTTTCTTTTGCAATCGCTCCTCTGAGCTACTACGGCGATGCATCCCTGTATGATTATGACAACAACAAATTCGGTTTTGAAAAGGGTGACCTTTCCAAGGTTCGTTCCGTAACTACCGCTCCTATGGGCGCTGGTGCTTACACCTTCAAGGAGTTCAGCAACGGTATCGTTTATCTGGATTCCAACCCGAACTACTTCCTGGGCGAGCCCAAGATCAAGCATCTGAACTTCCTGGAAACTCAGGAAGACGATAAGGTTGTCGGTGTAGAATCCGGCACCATTGATATCGCAGATCCTTCCTACTCTACCGAGGTTCGTAATCAGATTACGGAATACAACGGCGGCAGCGAAGAGTTCGACGGTGATGTGATCACCCTGCGTCTGTATGATTTCCTTGGTTATGGTTATGTTGCCATGAGCGCTGATAACGTTAAGGTTGGCAGCGATCCTGCATCCGAGCAGTCCAAGAATCTGCGTAAGGCAATCGCAACCATCCTTGCAGTATATCGTGATGAGGGTATTGATTCCTACTACGGCGATTCCGCTTCTGTAATCAACTACCCGATCTCCAATACCTCCTGGGCAGCACCTCAGGTAACAGACGACGGTTATCAGATCGCTTACTCTACGGATGTAGACGGCAATCCGATCTACACCGACGGTATGAGCACAGAAGAGAAATATGAAGCAGCAGCACAGGCAGCACTTGGCTTCTTTGAAGCAGCGGGCTACACCGTAGAAAACGGCAAGCTGACAGCAGCTCCCGAAGGCGCTAAGCTTGGCTATCAGGTAAACATCGGTGCAGGCGGCTCCGGTGATCATCCTTCCTTCCTGCTGTTAAAGAATGCGGCAGACGCTTTTGCAAAGATCGGCTTTACTCTGACTGTAAACGATATCGCAGTTGCATCTGAACTGTATCAGACCTATCAGTCCGGCGTGGCAGAAATGTGGGTAGCAGCCTGGGGCGCAACTCCTGACCCTGATATGTATCAGCTGTATCACAGCAAGGGCGCGACCAACTACTACAAGATCAATGATTCTGAGCTGGATGAAATGATCGTTGCAGCACGTCAGTCCGTTGACCAGACATATAGAAAGAGCCTGTATAAAGCAGCCATGGATATTATCATGGACTGGGGCGTTGAAGTTCCTGTTTACCAGAGAAGCGAATGCTACATCTTCTCTAGCGAACGTATCAACATCAGCACTCTGACTCCTGATATGACTCCTTACTGGAGCTGGAGAAATGAAGTTGAAAAGCTGGAGTTAAACTAAACGACGGCGATTCCTGTGCAGCTTAAAACGCACAGACTGCAGGCTTATGCCCCTGATCTTCCTCTAAGGAGGAGATCAGGGGCGATGCTGTATATCAAGGAGCTGCCTGGGGCAGGCGGCCGCTTGATATACAGCGGAAGAAGGGAATCGATAAGAACAAAGGGAGAGTTTTTTTATGCGGAAATATATCGTCAAGAGACTGCTTTTGTCAGTCATGATTTTATTTTGCGTATCCTTCATCATTTACACCCTGATGAGATGTCTTCCCGGCTCCTTTGTGGAAACGAGAGCGATGCAGCTTTCGCAGGGAGCTGGTGCAAAGTCCTATGATGAATGGATGGAACAGTTAAATGCATCCTACGGCCTGGACAAACCCATCGTACTCGGTTTTGTGACCTGGGTAGGGGATGCGCTGAAGGGCAATTTCGGAGACAGCTGGAAATATACGGTACCGGTACTGGACAAATTTAAGGAAGTTATCTGGCTTTCCTTTGTAATGGGCGCGATTTCTTTCGTGCTGGAGCTGATTATTGCGATCCCGCTGGGCGTTATCGCAGCAACCAAACAGTATTCCAAAGCAGACTACCTGATCACAGCAGGTGCATTGATGGGTATTTCGCTGCCGACCTTCTTTTTTGCGACGCTGTTAAAGCTGCTGTTCTCCGTTAAGCTGGGCTGGTTTGATTTATATGGTCTGGTGGGACGTAACTATGCGCAGCTGGATTCCTGGGGACAGTTGCTGGATAAGGCAAACCATCTGGTACTGCCGATCATTACACTGGTAATTGTTTCTGTCGGTTCCCTGATGCGTTATACCAGAACAAATATGCTGGAAGTATTAAATGCGGATTATATCCGTACTGCGCGTGCGAAGGGACTTTCCGAGAAAAAGGTTATTTATCACCATGCGTTTCGTAATACCCTGATTCCCCTGGTTACAGTTGTGGGCGGTTCCCTGCCTGGATTGTTTTCCGGTGCATTGATCACGGAAACACTGTTTGCAATTCCTGGTATCGGCTATACCTCTTATCAGGCGATGGTTTCCGGTGATATTCCGTTTTCCATGTTTTATATGACGTTTCTGGCAATCCTGACCCTTGCCGGAAACCTGATTTCTGATATTTTGTACGCGGTGGTTGATCCCCGTGTCCGGATTGCATAAGAAAGGAGGAGAGCATGATGCAGGAAGAAAAGAAAGTGACAGAAGAAACAATAGAGCAGGAACTGTCCTTAAATGACGACCGTCGTGTCAAAGTGCTGTCCCCTGGCGCGCTGGTTGCAAAACGGTTTTTCAGAAACAGACTGGCAGTAGTTGGCTTGACTATGCTGGTCGTTATGTTTGTCTTTTCCTTTATCGGCGGTCTGATAAGCCCTTACGGACAGGATGAACAGTTCTATACGTATACACACATGGACAAAGAGTATGTGGGTGTGGTGAAAAATAACGATCTGCGTTATACGATCAATGACGGACAGGAGTTTAGCTCCATTCTGCAGGCACAGCTGATGCTTGCCATCGGCAAGAATGCGGAAAGCTTTGAGTATAAAGATGTGACCTATGAGGTAGAGAAAGAGGGCGAAGACCTTTATCTGATTTCCAGCAACGGCACAGTGCTGGCTATCGCAGCAAAGGACATCGTAAACGCTGCAGACGGCACAGAGGCTTCTGCATTGACTTTTGCAGTCAAACATGAAGCGTTAAAGGCCTATGCAAACGGAGAAACTTCTTTTACTGCGGACGGTCAGGATTATACCATGGACGCAGATGGAAATATTTTATCCGGCAGCGATGAGATTGGTTATGTCAGCCGTTTCGTTGTACAGGCAAAGGAAAACGGCGTTGTCATCAGCCGTGACTTTAAAGAAAAACTGGCAGATGCCATCGACAGCGACACCAAAGAATTTATATACACCGATACAGACGGTGAGGAATACACTTACACCATCACCTACAAACCGGATTCCAAGACCTGGTCTGTACTGCAGTCGAAGGAAACCTATGTGTATGACCGTTATGCAGGTCCCTCCAAAGCACACTGGCTCGGCACCGATACAAACGGTATGGATATGTTGACCCGTCTGATGTACGGTGGACGTGTATCCCTGGTGATCGGATTTATCGTTGTATTTATTTCAGCGTTCCTGGGTATCCTGCTGGGCGGTATCGCCGGATACTTCGGAAAATGGGTGGATAACCTGATCATGCGTATTGTAGATGTTTTCTACTGTATTCCGTCCACACCCCTGATCATCATTCTGGGTGCTGCAATGGACGCCATGCAGCTTGATCCCCAGATCCGTATGCTTTATCTGATGCTGGTTCTCGGTTTCCTGGGCTGGCCGTCTATCGCACGTCTGGTGCGCGGACAGATCCTTTCCCTGAGAGAGCAGGAATTTATGACGGCTGCGGAAGCCTGCGGTATCCGTGCTTCCAAGCGGATTTTCCGTCACCTGGTTCCGAACGTTATCCCGCAGCTGATCGTAACCTGTACCATGAGTCTTGGCGGCACGATCATTACGGAAGCGACCCTTTCCTTCTTAGGTCTGGGTGTTAAGTTCCCGTTCGCATCCTGGGGTAACATCATTAACGACGTCAACAATGCTTACGTTATGACCAACTACTGGTTTATCTGGATTCCGGCAGGTATCTGTCTGCTGATCACAGTACTGGGCTTTAACTTTGTAGGCGACGGTCTGCGCGATGCGTTTGACCCGAAGATGAAACGATAAGGAGGGAGAACCAGCTATGGCAAAAAAACATCCGGAAGGCTATCTCTCCGCGAAAGAATCCAGAAGGATTTCCAGAGAGAACCGTAAGATTACAGATCAGTATGAAAAACAGTATAGGCGTAAAAATGTTCCGGAGCAGGAATATCTGACACAGATGCACAATCCGGAAAATGCAGTGGAATTTGATAATCTGCACACTTATTTCTTTACAGATGTCGGAACGGTAAAATCCGTTGACGGTGTAAGCTTTGAGGTTCCTGTCGGTAAGACCGTCGGCGTCGTAGGGGAGTCCGGCTGCGGTAAATCCGTAACCAGCTTATCCCTGATGCAGCTGCTGCAGCGTCCCCAGGGTCAGATCGTAGATGGTCAGATCCGCTTAAACCTGGGGGATAAGGCATATGATATTGCAAAGACTCCAATGGAGAAAATGCAGAAGCTGCGCGGCAATTATATGTCCATGATTTTCCAGGAGCCCATGACTTCCCTGAATCCGGTTTTTCGTATCGGTGAACAGGTAGAAGAAGTAATCGAGCTGCATGACGGCGAAGGAAAGAGCAAAGAAGAGATCAAAGCCCGTACCATTGAGCTTTTGGAGATGGTGGGCATTGCAAACAGCGAAGGCGTTTACAAGATGTATCCACACGAGCTCTCCGGCGGTATGCGTCAGCGTGTCATGATTGCAATGGCGCTGGCTTGTAACCCGAAGATCATCATCGCAGACGAGCCGACGACGGCGCTGGACGTAACGATCCAGGCACAGATTCTGGATCTTCTGCGCAACCTGAAAAATAAAATCAATTCCTCCATCATGCTGATCACCCACGATCTGGGCGTTATCGCAGAGATGGCGGATTACGTTGTTGTTATGTATGCAGGGCGTGTTGTGGAAAAAGGTACGGTACAGGAGATTTTTGCGAATCCTTCCCACCCTTACACAATCGGTCTGATGGCTTCCAAACCGGTGATCGGCAAAAAGGTCGATAAGCTTTATTCCATTCCCGGCAAGGTGCCGAACCCGGTCAACATGCCGGATTACTGCTATTTCCGCGATCGTTGCGAAATGCGCTGTCCGGAATGCGATGGAAAATACCCCTGCGAGATCAGCCTGTCCGAGACACATAAGGTCAGCTGCTATCGCTATTACGATAAGAAGGAGGGAAAATAAATGCAGCCAATCGATAAGAATTTCACGCCGGTAGAATATGATCCGCAGTATATTCTGATGGTCAATCAGCTGAAAAAATATTTTCCCATCAAAGGCGGCATGGTCGGTAAAACCGTTGGACAGGTCAAGGCTGTCGACGGCGTAACCTTTAACTTGAAGCGCGGAACCACCATGGGTCTGGTAGGCGAGTCCGGCTGCGGCAAGACGACCACCGGACGTACCATCCTGCGTCTGTCCGGGGAAAAGACCGGCGGACAGGTGCTGTTTAACGGAAAAGAGGTTTATGACCTTTCCGCTAAAGAGATGCGAAAGATGCGTACAAAAATGCAGATCATCTTCCAGGATCCGTTTTCCAGCCTTTCTCCCCGTCTTCCTGTCGGCGAGATCATCGGCGAAGCGGTTCGGGAGCACAATCTGGTTCCCAAGGCAGAATTAAATGACTATATCGATCAGGTTATGGATAACTGTGGCTTACAGCCCTTCCACAAAGACCGGTATCCCCATGAGTTCTCCGGCGGACAGAGACAGCGTATCTGTATCGCAAGAGCACTTGCCTTAAATCCGGAATTTGTTGTCTGTGACGAGCCGGTATCTGCGCTGGACGTATCGATTCAGGCGCAGATCATTAACCTGTTAAAGGAGCTGCAGGAAAAATACAACCTGACCTACCTGTTCATTTCCCATGATCTGTCGGTAGTCGAATATATTTCTGATACTGTCGGTGTTATGTATCTGGGCAATCTGGTAGAGTACGGAACGACAGAGGATATTTTCCGTAATCCGCTGCATCCTTACACGGAAGCCCTGTTCTCTGCAATTCCGATCCCGGATCCGGAAGCGAAGATGAACCGTATCGTGCTGGAAGGCTCGATCCCTTCCCCTGCAAATCCGCCGGAGGGCTGTAAGTTCCACACCCGCTGTGCCCACTGCATGGAGCGCTGCAAGCATGAAGCACCGGTTCAGAAAGAGGTGGAACCCGGACATTACGTTGTCTGCCATCTCTACGATAAATAATGGGAACGGATAAGCAGGAAGAAGAGGACGACGGCCGCGTGATCGCGGACATGAGCGGTATCGAAACGCCGTCTCTGTTTGCCCCTTTTTCCGGACGTAAAAAAAGGCGGGAGGGAGAAGTCCCGGAGGTCAAAAACCACCGCCCGTGGGAAGATTCCTCTCTGAATAAAAAAGAACGCTTCTGGTATGCGATGGGAGCGCTCAAAGCGGCGCTTCTCATCGGACTTGCCTATCTTGTCGGACTGGCGGCGGTGATCCTTTTGCTGTTGTTGCTCTGGAAAGTCCTGTAGGCTGACGGAGCGGCATGGAGATTCCGCTCACGGTTTGCACGTGCCATTTGCAATACCATAGAATGCACGCTCTGCGAATATTTTATTGTTAGGAATCGCATCTTGCTTTCTGGAAGCGTTCATGTTATAATCAATGTGTTTCGCATTGAGAGGTATCAATGCAGGGAAAGATGAAATGTGGACGGAGAGCCGGAAAACGGCGGATTGTGAGGAAACATGGAGATTCTGAGAATTATTTTAACTGTGATTTTTATAGTGATGTGTATTGCACTGACAGTTCTGGTTCTGATGCAGGAAGGCAAAGATGCAGGACTTGGCGCTATCGCAGGCGGTGCAGAGACCTACTGGGGAAAGAACAAAGGTCGTTCTATGGAAGGACTGCTGGTTAAAATTACCAAATGGCTGGCAATCGGCTTCATGGTAGTTGCAGTAATTCTGAACATCACCAGAATCTGGGGCTGATAAGCGGTATTGTCTGAGCGCATATCGTGGATAAGAAGTACAGAATGTTACGAAAGCACTCCGCACGGCGGGGTGCTTTTTTAGCTATCAGCAAAGCTGATAGCTAAAAAAGCACTTTATCGCACTGCGGCGGGGCATTATTTTATACAGGTGATATATGGAAGATTTATTGGAAAAGAGAAAAAAACTGATCTGTGAGCTGGTGGAGGACGAAAAGTACGTCCCGATGAAAGAAAAGGAGCTCGCAATCTTCATGCAGGTAAAACCGGAAGACCGGCGCGAGCTAAAACGTATTTTGGAGGAGCTTCTGGAAGAGGGAAAAATAGAGCAGACCAAGCGCGGACGGTATGTGCGCGCAGAAAAGAAGCTCCTGCGTGCAGTTGGTTTGTACCAGTCGAGTGAAAACTTTGGCTTTGTCGTGCCGGACAACAAAAAGCTGCCGGATATTTTTATCCCGCGGGAAAAGAAAAAGGATGCCTATGACGGTGCGAAGGTCGTTGCAGAATATATCGAGAGTCGGGAAGAGGGCAAAAGTCCGGAGGGCGAGATCATAGAGGTGCTGGGCGGAAGAGATGAGCCGGGCATCGATATGCTCTCTGTTGTGCGTGCCCTTGGCATTCCGGATGAATTTCCGGAAAAGGTATTGAATCAGGCGCAGCGCGTCTCCAAGCCGGTCAGCGAGACGGATTGCGTGATGCGGCGAGATCTCCGGGCGGTACGGATGGTGACGATCGACGGCGAGGACGCCCGGGACCTGGATGATGCAGTCAGCCTTGAAGAAAAAGACGGCAGATGGCTGCTGGGTGTTCATATTGCGGACGTTGCAGACTATGTGCAGGAAAATTCCGCGCTGGACTGGGAGGCAAAGGAACGGGGAACGAGCGTTTATCTGCCTGACCGCGTGATTCCCATGCTTCCTAAGGAGCTGTCCAACGGGTGCTGTTCGCTAAATGCCGGGGAAGACCGACTGGCACTGTCGTGCCTGATGGAAGTGGACAAGGGCGGAACTATCGGCAATTATGAGATTGTGGAATCGGTGATCCGTGTGGACAAGCGCATGAGCTATACGCAGGTGCAAAAAATTCTGGACGGCGACGAAGCCCTTTGGGAAGCATACCGCGACGAAGCGCCGATGCTTACAGAGATGGCGAAGCTTTCGAAGGTGCTTCGGCAGAAGCGAAAAGAGCGCGGCGCGGTGGATTTTGATTTTCCGGAAAGCAAGATCGAACTGGATGAAAACGGCGAGCCGCTGTCGATTCACCCGCATGAGCGAAACGACGCGACGAAGCTGATCGAGGATTTTATGCTGGCGGCAAACGAGACGGTGGCACAGCATTTTTACTGGCTGGAGGAGCCGTTTTTATACCGCGTACACGATAACCCGGATCCGGAAAAAATGCAGCAGTTGTCCGTATTTTTAGGAAATTTCGGTTATCGGCTGCATATCGGGCGCAAACAGGGAAAGCGTCAGGAAAACGGGGCAGATGTCCATCCGAAGCAGCTGCAAAAGCTCCTGGATCAGATCGAAGGGACGCCGGAGGAAGCGATGCTGTCGAGACTGATTCTGCGCAGCATGAAGCGCGCGGTCTATTCGCCGGAGTGCAGCGGACATTTTGGACTGGCAGCAACACATTATTGCCATTTTACGTCCCCAATCAGGCGATATCCCGATTTGCAAATTCACCGGATTATCAAGGAGTTTCTGCGGGGACGGTTAAACGAAAAGCGAAAAGAGCATTACGAGGACATTTTAAACGGCGTGGCAAAGCATTCGTCCGAGACGGAGCGGCGTGCGGACGAGGCGGAGCGCATCTGTGAAAAGATGAAAAAGGCGCAGTATATGGAAAAGCATATCGGGGAGACGATGGAAGCAGTCATTTCCGGTGTGACGGGCTGGGGCTTTTATGCAGAGCTTCCGAATACGGTAGAAGGACTGGTTCCGGTATCGAGCCTGCGCAGCGATTATTTTATCTTCGATGAAGAAAACTCTGCGCTGATCGGCGAACACACAGGCAAAACCTATCAGCTGGGTGAAACGGTGACGGTTCGGGTGACGGGTGCAAATCGGTATGCCGGAACGGTGGATTTTGAGCTGGAAGAGGCGGAAAAGAGAGGAAACGATGGCAAAATCAGCACAGAAACTGGTCGCGAACAATAAAAAAGCATATCACGATTATTTTGTAGAGGAAACCTGGGAAGCCGGTCTTGCACTCGCCGGGACGGAGGTAAAAAGCCTGCGCCTTGGAAAGTGCAGCATTAAAGAAGCGTTTGTACAGGAAGACAACGGCGAAATGTACGTTTATGGCATGCATATTTCCCCCTATGAAAAGGGAAATCTGTTCAACAAAGACCCGCTGCGCACGAGAAAGCTTCTGCTGCACAAAGCAGAGATTTTAAAGCTTGCCGGAAAATGTAAGGAAAAAGGCTATACGATCATGCCGCTGCAGGTCTATTTTAAAGACGGGCGCGCGAAGATGGAGATCGGTCTCTGCCGCGGCAAAAAGCTCTACGACAAGCGGCAGGATATTGCAAAGAAGGATCAGCGCCGCGAGGTAGAACGGGAATTTAAGGTGAAAAATCTCTACTAAATTGCAGGATGTCTGCCAATATGCTATGATTGTAAATTGTAATAGTTCGTTCCTGCGAAACTGCAGCGGATCGGAAAGGAGACCGATTTCATGAAAGCATTGAAAGAGCTTTTGAGTGAGCTTATCTTTACCTGTGAAAGAGGAAATCTGGAAAAAGAAGTTACGGCGGTCGTTTATGACTCCCGAAAAATTGTAGAAGGCTGTCTGTTTGTCTGCATCAAGGGGGCAAATTTTGACGGACATCAGGCTGCCGCAGAGGCAGCAGAGAAAAAAGCGGCTGCGATTATCGTGTCCCAAGAAGTAGAGCTTCCGAAACAGTCGGAAACGACCCTGATCCGGGTGGAGGATACCCGCTATGCCCTCGCGTTCGTATCTGCGGCGTGGTTTGACCATCCGGCAAAAAAACTGACGACGATTGGCATCACCGGAACGAAGGGCAAGACGACGACCACTTATCTGGTAAAATCCATCCTGGAAAATGCGGGACGGAAGGTAGGACTGGTCGGAACCATTGAAATAATCATCGGAGACACGCATATTCACGCGGTCAATACGACGCCGGAATCCTATCTTTTGCAGGAATATTTTGCCAAAATGGTGGAGTCTGGCTGTGATACCGTTGTAATGGAGGTTTCCTCTCAGGCACTGATGCTCCACCGGACCCAGGGCTTTGTATTCGATTTCGGTATTTTTACAAATCTGGAGCCGGATCATATCGGACCGAACGAGCATGGGAGCTTTGAAGAATATGCGCATTGTAAGAGTCTGCTGTTTCAACAGTGCCGCATCGGGATTGCAAACTGTGACGATGTGCACTGGCAGCTTATTACAAAGGAGCATACCTGCAGTCTGGAAACCTACGGCATGTCTAAAAAAGCCGACCTGCGCGCACAGAACCTGCAGTTTACAAACAGACAGGGACATCTCGGTATCGCCTTTGATGTGACCGGATTGATGAATTTCCATGCGGAAATCGCGATGCCGGGAAGATTTTCGGTATACAACGCGCTGACTGCGATTGCGATCTGCAGACATTTTAAGGTGTCGGAGGCAGATATCTGTAAGGCACTTCTGGCAGCAAAGGTTAAGGGACGTATCGAAATGGTCAAGGTTTCGAATGAATTTACCCTGATGATCGATTATGCCCACAATGCGATGGCATTGAAGAGCCTGCTGACGACGTTAAAGGAGTATGAGCACGGAAGGCTGGTCTGCGTGTTTGGCTGTGGGGGCAATCGTTCCCGGGAGCGCCGGTTTGAGATGGGCGAGGTGTCCGGAAATCTTGCGGACTTTACGATCATCACGTCCGACAACCCGCGTTTTGAAGAGCCGGAGGCGATTATCGAAGACATTATTACAGGCATGAAAAAGACAGATGGCGTCTATATTTCCATCCCGGACCGCAAAGAAGCCATTGCCTATGCGATCGACCATGGACAGCCTGGCGACATCATTGTGCTCGCCGGTAAGGGACACGAGGATTATCAGGAAATTAAGGGTGTGAAATATCCGATGGATGAAAGAGATTTGATTGCGGATATCTTAAAAGAAAGAGGAATTTCTTTTTGAAAAAAGAATTTGCGAGGGTGATCGTGGATATCTCCCATGAAAAAGTGGATCGGCCCTTCGGCTACCGGATTCCGGAGCGCCTGGCAGACAGCGTGACACCCGGCGTGCGGGTAAAAATCCCGTTTGGCGCAGGAAATGTGCTGCGCACCGGCTATGTGATCGAGGTGACGGATCATTCGGAGTTCCCGCGGGAACGGATGAAAGAGATCGATTCTGTGCTTCCGGGAACAAAGGAACCATCACAGCGTCTGATCGTGCTGGCGGCGTGGATGAAGCAGCAGTACGGTTCTACGATGATACAGGCTCTGAAAACCGTTTTGCCTGCGAGGGCGACCGTCGGGGAAAAAGAGCGGAAAAGCATTGAGCTGCTGTTACAGGATGCACAAACGCAGGAGCTGGCTGCGCAGATGGAAAGAAAGCATCAGACAGCGAGGCTCCGACTGTTACAGGAGCTTATGGCGAACCGGACGATTTCGTGGGAGGCAGCGACCAAAAGGTTAAAAGTTCCGTCGTCTGTAATCAGCAAGCTGGAATCCGACGGCGTTTTAAAGGTACATGCTTCTGTAGCATACCGTAACCCGATCCGGAGAATGGGCGAAGAAACGGAAAAAAAGACGCTTTCGGAGGAACAGCAAGGGGCGGTAAATGGAATTTTAAACGCTTTTGACCAAAATGACCGCAGGCCGAGCCTGATCCACGGTATTACGGGCAGCGGAAAAACAGAGGTTTATCTGGCGCTCATTGAGGGCATGATAAAAAGAGGACGACAGTCCATCGTGCTGATCCCGGAAATCGCGCTGACCTATCAGACGGTGCAGCGGTTTACGGCGCGCTTCGGCGACCGGGTTTCCGTGATGAACTCGACGCTCAGCGCCGGGGAAAAACAGGATCAGTGCAGGCGGGCAGAGCGAGGAGAGCTGGATGTTATCATCGGTCCAAGGTCGGCGCTGTTTGTGCCGTTTCCAAACCTCGGGATGATCCTGATGGACGAGGAACATGAGCTGAGCTATAAAAGTGAAACGAGCCCGAAATATCATGCGCGGGAGACGGCTCAGAAGCTCGCTGAGCTTTCCGATGCAACGCTGGTGCTGGGTTCCGCAACGCCTTCGCTGGAAGCTTACAGCCGTGCTCAGAATGGTGACTATCATTTTTATAAACTGACGAAGCGGCTGACCGGCGGAAGCCTTCCCAGAGTGGAGATCGCAGACCTTCGCGAAGAGCTGCGAAATGGCAACCGGTCGATTTTTTCGGTGAGCCTGCAGGAAAAATTAAGGGATCGTCTGGCGCGGAAAGAGCAGTCGATGCTGTTTTTGAACCGGCGCGGCTATGCAGGATTTGTCTCGTGCCGTGCCTGCGGCTATGTATGCAAATGTCCGCACTGCGACGTTTCCCTTTCGGAGCACAGGGGCGGAAGGCTGGTCTGCCATTATTGCGGGTATGAGCAGCCTGCCGTGAAGCTCTGTCCGTCCTGTGGTTCGAAATATATACTGGGCTTTCGGGCGGGAACGGAAGCGATGGAAGAACAGCTTCATAAAATGTTTCCGCAGGCACGAGTGCTGCGTATGGACGCGGATACGACCCGCACGCGGGAAAGCTATGAAAAGATTCTGGCGGCGTTTGCCAGAGGGGATGCGGATATCCTGGTCGGTACGCAGATGATCGTCAAAGGGCATGATTTCCCGGCGGTGACGCTGGTCGGCGTGCTGGCGGCGGATCTGTCGCTGTCCATGAGCGACTACCGTGCCGGAGAACGGACGTTTCAGCTGCTGACGCAGGCGGCGGGGCGTGCCGGACGCGGAAGCCGTCCAGGTGAGGTTGTGATCCAGACTTATCAGCCGGATCATTATAGCATTCAGTATGCTGCACGGCAGGATTATGAGGGATTTTATAAAGAAGAGCTGACGTATCGGCAGCTGCTTTCCTATCCGCCTGCGTCTCACATCCTTGCGGTGCAGTTTTATTCCAAAAAGCAGGAAGAGGCGCTTGCAGGCGCACAGGAGGCAGCGAGTTACGTACGACAGCGAACGCAGTCGCGACAGGTAACGCAGTCGCGGCAGTTTACACAGCAAATGTCAGGCACTGTGCAAATACCAACACCCGCCGCGACACACAACGCCGCCAGCGCTGCCCTGCCCGATACGATTGTGATCGGTCCCGCACCGGCACTGATTGGCAAAATCAACGACGTTTACCGCTATGGTATTTATTTAAAAAACCATGACTACGAAAAGCTGGTAGAATTAAAGGACGGAATCGAGCAGATGCGCAGCCTGCCGCAGCGGCAGAAGGCACTGTGTCAGTTTGATTTCGATCCGGTGCACAGCTTCTAGAAAATCATCAGCAGACAGATACTGCCGGCAAAGCAAGAAAGAACAGCAAACCGATAATAGAGAGTAAGACAGAACATCAGAAAGAGAGGAACAAAAGAATGGCAATTCGCAATATCAGAACGATCGGAGATCCCGTCCTGAATAAAAAATGCAAAGAGGTCAAGGAGATGACGCCCCGCATTCAGGAGCTGATCGATGACATGTTTGATACGATGTACGAGGCAAACGGCGTCGGACTTGCAGCGCCCCAGGTCGGCATTTTAAAGAGAATCGTCGTAATTGATACGACCGGAGAAGATCCGATTGTCATGATCAATCCCAGAATTATCGAAACATCCGGCGAGCAGACCGGCGGTGAGGGCTGTCTTTCTGTTCCCGGCAAGACAGGCACAGTGACAAGACCCAATTACGTCAAGGCGATTGCGTTTAACGAAAACATGGAAGCGTATGAAATCGAAGCAACCGAGCTTTTGGCGCGTGCAATCTGCCATGAAACAGATCATCTGGACGGTGAGCTGTATGTGTCCAAGGTAGAAGGACAGCTGATGGATACCGAAGAATATTACGAAGAAATGGACGGGACAGAGGTACTCGACGAAGAATAAGGGCAGTACAGCGCAGCCTGGAATGCAATGCAGAAGCCAATCAGCAGGTTTGAATTGTAATTTCCACGGTGCCAGGCGCCTGCAGAATGGAGGACAAGATGAAGATAGTATATATGGGAACGCCGGATTTTGCAGTCGCTCCGCTGGAAGCACTGCTTGCGGCAGGACATACGGTAACGGCGGTTGTGACACAGCCGGACAAGCCGAAGGGGCGCAGTGGAAAACTGCAGATGTCCCCGGTTAAGGAATGCGCGCTGCAGCATGATATTCCGGTGCTGCAGCCGATTAAGATTAAGAGAGCAGAGGAAATCGAGCGTCTCAGGCAGTATGAAGCGGATGTTTATGTGGTAGCAGCATTCGGACAGATTTTATCACAGGAGATCCTGGATCTGCCCCATTATGGAAGCCTGTGCATTCATGCCTCTCTGCTTCCTGCCTATCGCGGGGCATCACCGATCAATCGTGTAATTATGGACGGACAGAAAAAGAGCGGCGTGACGATCATGCAGATGGACTCAGGAATTGATACCGGTGACATCCTGACACAGTCGGAAGTTGTAATTGAGGACACTGATACCGACCTTTCGCTGGAAGAAAAGCTGTCCAAAGTAGGCGCAGAGCTGATTGTGAAAACGCTTCAAAAGCTGGAAGCGGGTACGCTGACTGCGACAAAGCAGGATGCTTCCAAAAGCTGTTACGCAAAGCTGCTGACCAAGGCGATGGGACAGATTGACTGGAACCAGAGCGCGATTTCCATTGACAGACAGGTGCGTGGACTGTATTCCTGGCCGGGTGCATACACTTCCTGTAAAGGGAAAATGCTGAAAATCTGGCAGGCAAAGCCTGTGGAGGAAGAAGGCATTGCCGCTTACTCTATGCCCGGCAGTATTGCCAGGGTGACGAAGAAGGAAATCTTTGTTCAGACCGGTGATGGAGTGCTGTGCCTGCAGGAAGTCCAGCTGGAAGGCAAGAAACGCATGAAGGTGCACGACTTTTTGCTGGGCTGTAAGGTAGAGGAAGGAGAGGTGCTTGGATGAGCGTTTTGGCATACATGGGATATTATTACTATGATATGACGTATCTTCTTGTAATTTTGGGCGCGGTGCTTTCGATGATCGCGAGCGCCCAGGTCAACAGCACGTTTAAACGTTACAGCCGCGTCAGAAGCAGCTGCGGCATGACCGGGGCAGAGGCTGCAGAGCGGATTTTATACCGGAACGGTCTGACGAATGTGCGGATTGAGCATATCAGCGGCAACTTAACAGATCATTATGATCCGTCCTCCAAGGTACTGCGTCTGTCAGATGCCACCTATAATGCGACGAGTGTTGCAGCGGTGGGAGTTGCAGCGCACGAGTGCGGCCACGCGGTACAGGACGCCAGGGGCTATGCACCGTTAAAATTCCGTTCGGCCCTCGTTCCGGCTGCGAATTTCGGCTCGAAATTCGGTTTGCCGATTTTCGTCCTGGGGCTGTTCTTTGGCTCCAACGAGCTGCTGATGCAGATTGGTATCTGGGTCTTTTTGGCAGCGGTGCTGTTCCAGATCGTGACGCTTCCGGTTGAATTCAATGCAAGTCACAGGGCGATGGGATTTTTAACAGAATACGGAATTTTATCGGAAAACGAAGCAGAGGGAAGCCGCAGAGTGCTTCGGGCGGCTGCAATGACCTATGTTGCGGCAGCAGCGGCGGCGCTGTTGAACCTGCTGCGGCTGGTGATGCTGTCCAGGCGGGACGACCGCAGGGACTGACCACGCAGCCTGAAACGTGTGAAACGCCGGAGAAGAGACGCTGCGCAGACGAAAAAGAAAAAGCGAAACAGCTGCCTGAAACAGCGGGCACCGCGCCCTGAACATGGAGAACAGAAAATGGATACAAGAGAAACAGCGCTGCTCCTGTTTGTGGAGATGGAGAAGACCAAAAACTTCGGCAGCAGCCTGATCCGGGATACCTTAAATAAATACGACTACGAAGATCCGCGGGAAAAAGCGTTTTTAAAACGTCTGACGGAAGGAACGCTGGAAAGTCTCCTGACGCTGGACTATGTCATCAACGCGTATTCCAAAACGCCGACGAACAAAATGAAACCGCTGATCCGCAGTCTGCTGCGCCTGTCGGTCTATCAAATTTTGTATATGGACACCGTGCCGGATTCTGCGGCATGCAACGAAGCCGTGCGTCTGGCAAAGAAAAAGGGCTTTGAGCGGCTGTCCGGTTTTGTGAACGGTGTACTGCGCACAATTACACGAAACAAAGAAGAAATTTTGAATTCGGAGAGTGCGTTTTGGCAGGAACTTCAAAAGAACCCTGTGCAGGCACTTTCGGTGCGCTATAGCGTGCCGGAGTGGATGATTTCTCTCTGGGAAGCGCAGTATGGAGAAGAAAAGACGGAATCTATGCTGGAGAGACTGAAAAATGGGCGTCCGTTGACGATCCGTCTGGACAGCCGTCTGACGGAAGAAGAAAAGGCACAGGAAATCGCAGCGATCGAAGCAGAAGGCGTGACGGTGCAGAAGCACCAGTTGTATGCAGATGCGTGGAATCTGGAAGGCTGTGAGGGCATCGGTCATCTGCCGGGCTTTGCAGAAGGGCTGTTTTATGCGCAGGACGTCAGCAGCATGCTCGCGGTGGAGGCAGCAGGAATTTCATGTGGAATGACGGTCATGGATCTTTGCAGCGCGCCGGGCGGAAAAACAACGCTTGCAGCAAGAAAGGCGGGCAGCGGGAAGGTGATCTGCGGAGATGTTTCCGAAAGAAAGGCTGCGCTGATTCTGGAAAATATTGACCGGATGAAGTGCAGCAACGTTTCGGTCAATGTCTGGGATGCGTCAGTTTTTATGGAGCAGTATAAAGAAAGCGCGGACGTGGTGCTTCTGGATGTTCCGTGCTCCGGGCTTGGCGTAATCGGCAGAAAAAAAGAAATCCGTTATCGGGTAACGAAAGAAGATCTGGCAGCACTTGTCACTTTGCAGAAAAAGATCGTGGACGCATGCTGGCAGTATGTAAAGCCGGGCGGTATTTTGCTGTATTCGACATGTACCCTGGATGTGTCAGAAAACGAAGAGATGGTGCGCTACGTGACCGAAAAGTATCCGTTTGAAGCAGAGAGCATCGACCCGTTTTTGCCGGAATGTCTCCACAGCCAACAGACAAAAGCAGGATTTTTGCAGCTGTTTTTGGGCGAGTGGGACACCGACGGATTTTTTATGGCAAGACTGAGAAGGAAGAAATAGATGATGGAAAACAGAGAAAGCAGGGATTTAAAGTCCCTGCCGCTTGATTTACTGAAAGAAAAAATGACAGAGCTTTCCGAAAAACCGTTTCGGGCAAAACAGCTGTACGACTGGATGCATGTCAAGCTGGCGGGAGATTATGACGAAATGACGAATCTTTCGGCGGCGCTTCGCAACCGGTTAAAGGAAGAATATCCTTTGACAACCCTCAGGGTAGTGCGTGAGCAGACCTCTGCGATTGACGGGACAAAGAAATTTTTATTCGCGCTGCCGGACGGAAATCTGGTGGAGAGTGTGTGGATGCAGTATAAGCATGGCAATTCGGTCTGTATTTCCTCTCAGGTTGGCTGCCGGATGGGCTGCCGCTTTTGCGCGTCTACGCTGGACGGTCTGGAACGGGGACTGACGACTGCGGAAATGCTGGATCAGATTTACCGGATTCAGAAGCTGACCGGGGAGAGGGTAAGTAATGTCGTCGTGATGGGAAGCGGGGAACCGTTGGATAATTACGACAATCTGCTCGTATTTTTACGGATGCTGACGGATGAAAACGGTTTAAATATCAGCCAGCGCAATGTGACGGTTTCGACCTGCGGAATTGTGCCGAAAATGTATGAGCTGGCGGAGGAAAAGCTTCAGATCACGCTGGCGCTTTCCCTGCATGCGACGACAGATGAAAAGCGCCGCAGGCTGATGCCCATCGCTAACAAATACGGAATGAAGGAGCTGATGGACGCCTGCCGCAATTATGCGGACAAAACCGGACGGAGGCTGACTTTTGAATATAGTCTGGTCGGCGGCGTCAACGATACAAAAGAGGACGCGGAAGAGCTGATCGGTCTGGCAGCGCCGCTGGGCAGTCATGTCAACCTGATTCCGGTCAACCCGATCAAGGAGCGGGATTTTGTACAGTCCAACCATGCCGCGATTGCAGCGTTCCAGAAGCGTCTGGAAAAAGGCGGCGTCAACGTCACAATTCGTCGTGAGATGGGAAGGGACATCGACGGGGCGTGCGGACAGCTGCGCCGCAGACACATGGAAGAGCAGAGCGAGTGAACCTTCTCGAAAGAGGACAATGCCGGATAACAGCTTGTCCTTTTTGTATTTTTGTGCTAGTATGGTAAAGATAATGGGTGAAATTCCGAATACAGAGAGGGTGAGCGAATGAAAGCTTACGCGATTACAGATATTGGAAAAAAAAGATCCTTCAACCAGGACTATGCGTGGATGACCACCGATGAGATCGGAAAGCTTCCCAACCTGTTTATTGTAGCAGATGGAATGGGAGGTCACCGGGGCGGCGGTTATGCATCGCGCCTTGCAGTGGAGACGATTCTGGAACAGATCCGGCAAAGCCAGGCGGACAGCCCGGCAGAAATTTTGGTGGATGCGATCCGTCATGCAAACGAGTGTATCCGGCAGACGGCAGCGGAGGATGAACAGTTGAGTGGAATGGGGACTACAGTGGTAGCCGCCACCTGCGCAGACAGGCAGCTTCAGGTTGCAAACGTCGGGGACAGCCGTTTGTATATTGCAGATGATGTCGGCATCCGTCAGATTACCGAGGATCATTCCCTGGTACAGGAAATGGTGCGCTTTGGCGGAATCAGTCGGGAACAGGCGAGGATCCATCCGGATCGCAACATCATTACCCGTGCCGTAGGCGTAGAGGATGATCTGCAGGTGGATCTGTTTTTGGTTCCGCTGGAAGGAAAAGATCGGGTGCTTCTGTGCTCGGATGGCCTGACCGGAATGCTGGAGGATGAAGAAATCCTGCAGATTCTGGAAGGAGAAGGCAACGTGGAAGAGCGGGCGCAGCGGCTGGTGCAGGCTGCAAACGACCACGGCGGAAGAGATAATATCGCGGTGATTATTATGGAGCCGTTTTCAGATGAGGTGAGCGGATGATTAAGATAGGAACAATGATAGGCGACCGTTACGAGGTGCTCGAGCGCATCGGGATGGGCGGAATGTCAGATGTTTATAAGGCAAAGGATCACAAACTGAACCGGCATGTAGCGGTGAAAGTGCTGAAGCAGGAATTTTCCGAAAATACGAATTTCGTATCTAAATTCCGGGTAGAGGCCCAGGCAGCAGCCAGTCTGATGCATCCGAATATTGTAAATGTGTATGACGTCGGGGAAGATAACGGGGTTTACTACATCGTTATGGAACTCGTAGACGGCATCACGCTCAAAAAATATATCGAAAAAAAGGCGCGTCTGTCCGTGCGGGAGGCGTTAAGTATCGCCATTCAGGCATGCATGGGCATCGAGGCAGCGCATAACAACCATATTATCCATCGGGATATCAAGCCGCAGAACATCATTATTTCCAAGGACGGCAAGGTAAAGGTGACGGATTTTGGCATTGCAAAAGCGGCGACAAGCAACACGATCACCTCAAACGTCATGGGTTCTGTGCATTACACTTCTCCGGAGCAGGCAAGAGGTGGATACAGCGACGAAAAGAGTGATATTTATTCGATGGGTATTACACTTTTCGAAATGCTGACCGGACGCGTTCCGTTCAACGGTGAGACGACGGTTGCGATTGCGATCAAGCATATTCAGGAAGAAATGCCGTCTCCGAGAGAATACGTGCCGGAAATTCCGGTCTGCGTGGAACAGATTGTTTTAAAATGTACCCAGAAAAGTCCGGATCGCCGCTATCACAGTATGGCGGCGCTGATTGCTGACCTGAAAAAGGCGCTGATGTCCCCGAACGAGGATTTTGTCCAGATCGAGAACCCGGATGAGGCGATGGCGACCCGTACCGTGACTTCCAGGGAACGCAAGGAAATCAACGAAAGCAGAAATAAAGAGGCGACAGAGGGAACGCGCCTGAAAAAGAACGAGACGCCCCAGAAGCCCAAGAAGAAAAAACAGCCCGTCTATGAAGAGCCGGAAGAGGATGAAGAAGATGACGAGGATGAGGAGTACGATGACGATTCCAGAATGGAAAAAATCACGACGCTGCTGGCGATCATCGGTGCTGTTTTAATCGGCTGTGCCGTGATCTTTTTAGTCGGCAGGGCAGTAGGTATTTTCAATTTCGGTGCGACATCTGCACAGGTGACGGTGGAGAATGTGACCGGTAAATCCGCGGCAGAGGCGCAGAAGATCTTAGAAGACCTCGGGTTGAAGGTAAAATTTGCCTATGAGACTTCCGATACGGTAGCGGAGGGCAATGTCATTTCACAGGATGTACAGGGCGGTACGACGGTTTCCTCCGGTACGCAGGTACAGCTGACGGTGAGCGGCACAGCACCTGCTTCCGATACGGACACAATCCCGGTTCCTGATGTGTTAGGAGCACTGGAGGCGGATGCGACCGCAACGCTGACCAGAAGCGGATTTACCGTGACGAAAGCGGACGGCTACTCCGATACGATTGAAAAGGGAAAGGTTATTTCTCAGAATCCGGTCGGTGGTTCCCGTGCAGCCTCCGGCTCTGCCGTGACGATCGTGATCAGCCAGGGACCGGATACCGGCAGTAAAAATACGATGCCGGCTATCATCGGTCTGGATGTGGAGACAGCGGTTGCAATTTTGACAGAAAACGGATTTTTGATCGGGGACCAGAAAGAGATGAGCGATGACACGGTTCCTGCCGGAAAGGTATGCTATGCAAGCTATACGGCAGGTGCTGCGGTAGAGCCCGGCTCTACGATCGATATCGGAATCAGCGTCGGACCCAAAGCGGTTACCTACGCATATCAGGAAGCGGTTGCAAGCCCGGCGGATCTGGACCCCCAGTACAAAGAAGGAACCGAGTGTACAGTAACGATCACCGGACAGTCCGGAACGGAATATTTAAAGACGACAGTTCGTTCTTTCCCGATCACGACAGTCAATCTGCATGGAATGGCAGATCCGGCAGGACTGATTACCTACGAATATACGGTAACCGGAGAGGCGACCACGACGACGGATGAGGACGGAAACCTTGTGACCGTGCCCGGAACGACAACGAGACAGACTGTGCAGCGTCAGGTCATGTTTACATCGGAAGGATAAGCGGATGCAGGGAAAAATCATCAGGGGAATCGGCGGATTTTATTATGTGCACACCCATCAGGGCGTATATGAATGCCGTGCGAGGGGCATTTTCCGAAAGGATAAGGAAAAGCCCCTGCCGGGCGACCTGGTTTCGATCAGCGTCCTGGACGAAACAGAAAAAAAAGGAAATCTGGATGAAATCCTGCCGAGAACAAACAGTCTGATCCGTCCGGCAGTAGCAAATGTGGATCAGGCGCTTGTTATTTTTGCCCTTGTGAGTCCGAAACCCAATTTTAATTTGCTGGATCGATTTCTGGTTCTGATGGAAAAACAGAACCTTCCGGCACTGATCTGTATGAACAAGACGGATCTGGCTTCCGACGAAATGATCGCGGAAGTAAGGAAACGCTATCGCAACAGTGGATATCCGCTGCTGTTTGTCAGCGCGGCACAAAAGGAAGGCGTTGAAGCGATTCGGGAGTATCTTCGGGGGAAGACGACGACTGTTGCTGGTCCCAGCGGAGTCGGAAAATCGTCTCTGATTAACCTGCTGCAGGATGGTGTACAGATGCAGACAGGCGCAGTGAGCGAGAAAATTGAACGGGGACGGCACACGACGCGGCATACGGAGCTGATGTGGGTGGAAGAGGATACCTACATTCTGGATACGCCGGGCTTTTCGTCGATTGAATTATTCGGCATTGAGAAAGAAGAGCTGGGCGGCTATTTTCCGGAAATCGCAGCACATGCCGGAAATTGCAGGTTCCGGGGATGCGCGCATCTGGCGGAGCCGGACTGTGCGGTGAAGGAAGCGGTGGATAATGGCGAAATCAGCAAGGGGAGATACGAGAATTATCAGCTGCTTTATGAAGATTTGAAAAAAAAGACGGGATACGGAAGGCATAGAGACGCCTGACTGAGACGGATTTAGAAAGAGCATAAAAATAGGCTGCCCGGAGGAATGAGAAAATCCTCCGGGCAGCCTGTTTTTCATGACAATAGAATGCTCGCAGAGCGTGCATTCTATTGTTTGGGCCTAGCGCCACGCAAATGTCGCCATGCCGTAGATATAAATAAACGCGATAGCAATCGGGACGACGAAGCGAAAGACTGGTTTCATCCATGCCTTCACCTTTAAGCCGTGTCCGGTATTGGCTTCCTGTACGAAATTCTCCCAGCTCCAGCCAAAGCTGTTGCAGCAAAACAGAGCAAGCACCAGGGAACCGAGGGGCAATACATTGTTGGATACGATAAAATCCCAGAAATCCAGCCATGCCGTGCCTGCTGCGAAGGGTTGAAAATGCAGGACGCTGTAGCCGAGGGCAGTCGTCAGAGCCAGGACAAAGATGCCGGTGCCGCAGACAATGCAGCCCTTTTTTCGTGACAAGCCGGTGAGTTCGCGGATCATGGCGAGAATATTTTCGCAGACACCCAGGACAGTTGAAAGGGCGGCGAACACCATGAACAGGAAAAACAGTGTGCCCCAGATGCGTCCGCCAGCCATGTGGTTGAAGACATCCGCCATGGTGTCGAATAACAGGCTGGGTCCTGCATTGACCTCCAGCCCGTAGGTAAAGCAGGCGGGGAACATGATGATCCCTGCGAGAACTGCCACGAGTGTGTCCAGTAAAATAATGGTGGCGGATTCCCCCATCAGCGACCGCTTTTTGTCAATATAGCTGCCGAAAATAGCCATGCCTCCCATTCCAACCGACAGTGTGAAAAATGCCTGATTCATCGCGCCGACGATGACGGAGCCGTTGATCTTGGAAAAGTCCGGAACCAGATAAAACTTCACCCCGTCTGCTGCGCCGGAAAGGGTCAGGCTGTGGACCGCCAGCACCAGCATCAGAACGAGCAGCGAGGTCATCATATATTTCGTGATGCGTTCCAGCCCGCCCTGTAAGTCAAAGCTCAGAATCAGAAAAGCGACGATGACCGTGACGAGCAGATAGGACACGTTGACGGACGGATTCTGAATCATCTGTGTAAAGCCGAAGGACTGATTCTGCCCGGTTAAAAATTTCACAAAGTAATAGATCAGCCAGCCGCATACGACGGTGTAAAATGCCATCAGAGTAATATTGCCAATCAGACTGACGATACCGAAAATCCCCCATTTGTGGCCGGGCTTTTCGAGCTTCTGGTACATGTAAATCGGACTTGTCCGGGCAGCGCGCCCGACGGAAAATTCCATCGTCATGACAGGCAGACCGAGAATCAGAAGGCAGATCAGATAGATCAGCATAAAGCCTCCACCCCCGTTTTGTCCGCACATCCACGGAAATTTCCATACATTGCCGCAGCCGATGGCACATCCTGCCGAGATCATGATAAATCCGAGACGGCTGCCGAGTTGTTCCCTTTTTTCCATTGTTGTTGATTTTCCTCTTTTCTTTTTCCCAAATACAGCTCTGTTTAGGAGAAAAACAGAGCCTGCAGAGAAAAGTATAGCGGAAAGCATAAAAAAAAACAAGCCATCGGATTTGGAATGACGGAAGTGGATTTATCAGACCATGGATGAAAACTGGATATCTGGAAGTGTAAAAAAGTCCTGACCAAAGAAAGATAACGAAATCCTATAGATCGCTTATAGCAACAGCAGGTTGCTTTTCAGAACATGAATTTATCTATATGATATGGTTATGGAGGTGACGACGATGGAAACAAAAAATATTATTTTGAAACTTCGTACTGAAAGGGGAATGTCACAGGACGAGCTGGCAGATAAAATTATGGTAACAAGGCAGGCAGTATCACGTTGGGAAAATGGAGATACCGTTCCCAATACGGATACACTTAAGCTCTTATCGAAAGAATTTGATGTTTCAATCAATACGCTTTTGGGAGAACCCAGAAAGCTGATCTGCCAGTGCTGCGGGATGCCGATTGATGATGATTCCATATTGGGACGTGATAAGGATGGCACATTAAATGAGGAGTATTGTAAATGGTGCTATGCAGATGGAACATACACATATAATAATATGGATGAATTGATTGATGTGTGTGTAAAGAATATGGTAAATGAAAACTTTACCGAAGAACAGGCACGTTCTTATCTGAAAGAAATGCTTCCAAAGTTAGATTACTGGAAAAGGTATGATGAACTTAGTGATAATGGGCAGTTTGAAGAGTTTAAAAAGCAATTGATAAATGAAATTAATGATCTGCATATAGACGGACTTCCAAGGGTAGATAAACTAAATGCACTTGTGGGGAAATATGTGAATCTGGAATATACTTTGCCTAATGGACAAAAAGTGAAATTCCTTGATGATCAGAAAACCTATCTGGGGAATCAACTGGAGTCTGAATTTGGAGGTGACAGGTGCTTCGGTATTCTGGCAAGGATGGATTTTATTCTGGTATGTACATATGAGAAGGATGGGGAAAATCCGGAGCTGTTGATTTATAAAAAGAGATAATATAAGTAATAAGAAAAGCCTTGACAAATAAACGACCGTTTACTATTATAAAAATGTAAACGGTCGTTTATTTTTCGCTTGGAGGTTATCAGTATGAGTAATAGAAAAGAAGAGATATTGATTGTGGCTCTGCATCTGTTTGCCAGAGATGGTTACGAGGCTGTCTCCGTCAGCCAGATAGCAGGAGAACTTGATATGACAAAAGGGGCATTGTACCGTCATTACAAAAGCAAAAGAGATATTTTTGACTGTATTGTGCAGCGTATGGAGCAGCAGGATGGCGAACAGGCAACAGAATATGATATGCCACAAGAGGATAAAGAAAAAATGTCTGAAAAGTATGAGACAGTATCATTGGATGATTTTGTGGAATACAGCAAGTCTATGTTTGAATACTGGACAGAGGATGATTTTGCAGCATCGTTTCGGAAAATGTTGACGATAGAGCAGTTTCGCAGTGAAGAGATGCAGAAGTTATATCAGCAATATCTCGTGGCTGGACCGGCTTCTTATGTGAAAGATTTATTTGATAGCATGGGATTTACAAATGCTAAGAATAAAGCTGTCAGATTTTATTCTGTTCTGTATTTTTATTACAGTATATATGATGGAGCAGCAGATAAAGAAAAGGTAAAAGTAGAATTTGTATCAGCTATAAAAAGTTTGGTACAAGAGTTGAAGTGAAGGAGAATCAGATCATGAAAAATAATATAGTAATCCGTATAGAAGAAAAAAGAGAATATCGTGAAGTAGAAAATCTGGTAAGAGACAGCTTTTGGAACGTATACTGCCCTGGATGTCTGGAGCATTATGTTCTTAACCAGCTAAGAAACGATCCAGAATTTGTACCGGAGCTTGATTTCGTGATGTATCTGGACGGAGAACTTATCGGGCAGAATATCTTTGTGAGAACTGCAATCACAGCAGATGATGGAAGAGGCATTCCAATTATGACGATGGGACCGATCTGTATCAAGAATGAATATAAGCGGAAAGGATATGGTAAAATCCTGCTTGATTATTCATTGGAGAAAGCAGCAGAGCTTGGCTGTGGAGCACTATGCTTTGAAGGAAATATTGATTTTTACGGTAAGAGTGGATTCAGGCAGGCAAGCGAGTGTGGTATCCGTTATCATGGGCTGGAAGAAGAGCAGGATGCGTCTTTCTTTTTATGTAAAGAGCTGATTCCTGGATATCTGAATGGCATTACAGGAGAGTATGCGACACCAGCGGGATATTTTGTAGAAGAAAAGGAAGCTGAAGAATTTGATAAGATGTTTCCATATAAAGAAAAGAAAAAGCTACCGGGCCAGTTATTCTAACCTGTACTTGAATTATGTAAAACCAGCAGGAAGATATGCTGCAGGCTGCACTGGAGCTTGTTTCAAAAAATGGATATGCCGCTCTTAACATAAAAGCTGTAGCCGGGGAACTGGGATGCTCCACAGCACCGATTTCATGGCAGTTTGGTGGAATGGATGGATTGCGTGAGGAATTGATTCCTTTTGCGGAGCAGTATGTAGAGGATAAGTATTATAGTCAGAATGAAAATGAACTTGCAACATTCGAGCAAAAAGGAAAAGGAACCATTGATTTAGCATTAGAGCATCAGGAATCGTCAAGGATACGAAAGAAAATATGTATCGTATGCTTCATAATACCGGTATGACATATTTAAAAGGCTTAGGTGTGAAGGATAGCACTTTATGGGATTTATCAGGAGGTGACAGGTCAGATGAAAGCAGTAGTAACGGATAAATGGATACTATGTCCTGTGTGCAAAGCAAAGACACGGACACAGATCCTGGATGATACAGAATTAAAACATTTTCCGCTGTTTTGTCCAAAATATAAAGAAAGTTTTATTATCAATGTAAAGGATCATATAGTGGATTACAAATCCATCGCCAGACGCTAAGACGCAGAGCAGAAACGAAATGTTTTTTGCCTGCGTCTTTTTGCTGTATTGCATATCAATAATTGGATAGGAGGTCAAATAAGAATGAAAGCAATCATATATACTTCAAATACCGGAAGCACAGCAGAGTATGCACAATTACTGGGAAAGAAATTGAATCTAATCGGCTTATCAATACAGAAAATGAATATTCACAAAAATAAGATGCTATGGTATAATACAAGGTACTGTATTAGGGATTCTTATGAGAGAAGCTGAAATATGGGAAAGCTATCTGAGAAGAAGGCTGCTTTAACGAGAAACATACAAAAAATATTTTTACAGTATGCAGAAGGTCAAAGCTATGAGAATCAGTATCGTTCTATACTCAAAACCGGATTGCGGACAGGCGAATCGGAGAACCAAAGAGTAAATCAGGTTACCGTACGATACCCTTAACAGAAGAAGCGGTTGCTATACTAAAAA
>ERZ791825.265-NODE-265-length-49256-cov-50.123067_pt1 | contig 49256 bp, 51 predicted proteins | sample MGYA00510298_ERZ791825 | MGnify/ENA primary metagenome ERZ791825 (study PRJEB30046, sample SAMN00792010) | human gut metagenome | study: EMG produced TPA metagenomics assembly of the A metagenome-wide association study of gut microbiota in type 2... | reverse complement strand
AATAATAAAATATAACAGTTATTAAATTTCTTAAAACAGGTGAAATCTCAATCGGTATTTGTCGTTTTATTAATTTACATATATGCCTTTTACATAAAAAAGTGTTATTTTAGTTCCGCAACCGTTCGCAACCAAAGAAATATCGTGATAGTTGGTGGTAGCAACCATGAAATTTCGCTATCATGAAGTCACGAAAGGAGGTAATTAAGTGAAATATGATTTTTTAGGAGTTATTGTTTTTGGTATTGTACTGCTAATCGGGGTGGCTGTGATAGCGGCATTTATCACTGTGGGAATTTTCCTCATAAGAGCATTGAGTAGATATGTCAAATCAGGCAATGTCAGAAAAGAAAAGTCCAGCATCAAGAAATCTCTCGGTGAGGTTTTGAAGCAGCATCGTGAAGAGTGTAAGATGACGCAGGAGTTTGTTGCAGAATCTATCGGCGTAAGCAGGCAGGCTGTCTCTAAATGGGAGACCGGAGCATCTGACCCAAGCACTTCCAATCTGCTTACACTTGCAAAATTGTTCAACACTACGGCAGAAGAACTATTACGTGAAGTACAATAAGCGTGTAAAACGGATGTAAGACAACTGATTCATTATAAAGGAAAGGTCTATCAGATATGAAGAATAAAAAGACAAGAAGATTTAAGATAAGATATATCGTTTTTGGATTATTAGGTGTTATGGCTTTAGCGGCACTTGTATTTATGCGTTTTGGAGGTTTTGGCACAGGAGAAAATGTGAATCCAGAAGAGTTTTTAGCTTATGCTGAACCCGTGGAAAATATAACCGTGCCTGAAAGTGCAAAAATAATTGCATTGGGAGAAGCTACTCATGGAAATGCAGAATTTCAGCAGTTGAAGCTGGAAGTGTTCAAGCTGATGGTAAAAAATAATGGTGTTAGGGCGTTTGCCCTTGAAGGTGACTACGGCGGTTGCGAGCAGGTAAACCGATATATACACGGCGGTGAGGGGACAGCACAGGAAGCAGCCGCAGCGATTGGATTTTCCATTTATAGAACGGAAGAGATGGCAGAACTTATCTCCTATATGCGCCAGTACAATGAAAGTGCATTGGAAGGCGAAGACCTTCGCTTTTACGGTTTTGATATGCAGAGGCTTTCTTACAGCATGAGGTTTTTGAAAGAATCCTGCAAAGAACTGGAAGTGGACACAACAAACTTGCAGAAACTTGTGGAAGGTGAAAACTGGAGTAGTGAATGCGATTTATCTACTCGAATTGAAACCCTTACACAAGTGAAGAAAGAATTGGAAAGCAAGAACGGTTCGGAAAATGCAATTCACTTTGTAGATATTTTAATGCAGCATTCCGAGCTTCAAACTCTGACAAATGCTGATGGTGCTACATTAAGAGATCAATTTATGGCAGAAAATGTACAGTGGATTTTACAGCAGGAGCAGCGAAATGGGCATGAAAAAATCTTTGTGACAGGTCACAACAGCCATGTCGCAAAATGGGGCAGTTCTGACTCGATGGGTAAACTTCTTTCCAAGGACGCAGCAAACGGTTACTATGTCATTGGTACCGATTTTTATAAAACCCATTGCAATATGCCGACCCGTTCGCCTGAAAAGCGTACAATTCAGGTGTTTTATTCCCATGACCCTTTAGCAAAGGCGGCAAAACTGGCGGGATTTGATATTTGTTGGTTGGATTTTACTAAAGTCCCGGAAAATTCTGAACTGGGTAGGCAGGCTTCTGAATACACCTATATGGGAACACTTGGAGAAAGCTACTCAATCATTATGCGACTTCTTCCTCCAAGTTATCGAATGTTTCAACCTCCTGCGGTGCTTTATGATAGTATGATATTTGTAACGGATGCGAACCCTACAAAAATATTAGAAGAATAACGTATGCAAAACTTCAAGTTTATCAAATCATATAAAATAAAGAACAAATGGAGAACAACACAATGAGCAAAGCAGTTATTTACTATTCATTAACAGGAAATACAAAAGAAGCCGCCAAAGAGATTGCAAGAAAACTGGGCGCAAAATTATTTGAGATCGATTTGGCAAAGCCGCTTCCGCGAAAACCGGCGGCGAAAATGCTTGTCGGCGGAATGCAGTCCACATTTGGAAGAACACCAAAAATAAAAGGCGTTCCCGATAATATAGATTACTATGATGAAATCATATTGGGAATGCCGATATGGGCGGGCTTACCGGCAGCTCCGGTCAATACCTTTATAAAGAAGTACGGCGTGGCTGATAGAATAAATGCCGTCTTTACATTCAGCGGCGGCGGGGACAATGACAGATGTATTGCACAGTTGTCAAAGAAACTTAAAAATTTAAAAAGTGAAGTAGCCCTCGCAGACCGTCACAGTGATAAGGCAAAAGATAACCCGGAAAAGCTGGAACAGTTTGTAAAGAATATTAAAAGTCCGCATAAAACCGTACACACAGCGTAGAAGAACGGAATGTTATTTATAAAAGAAGAATACTATCAAATCGGCGAAGTCAGCAGAATTACAGGAATATCAGAATGAAGCACTGCGCCTCAGCCGGTATTACAGGCAGGTGGCAGATGATGATTACTTTATTTGCCGTAATCCGGAAATATTCTTTAAGAGGACAGTTTAAGACAGACATCTGCAAACAAATTTATGCAAATGGGGTTGGTTCTATCGTTACGCAGTCTTTATATACACTTTATATTGTAGGATTAAATATGATTTAAAAGACATTTACGGAAGATGCCGTGACCGTATTGGGAATATACTATAAAATACAGTCCTTTTTCTTTATCCCTCTGCTTGGATTCCAGCAGGTATTACTGCCACTGTTCAGTTATAACTATGGAGCGGGTGCGGTCCGCAGAAACAGGCAGATTTTAAAATGTGCCATAATGTTTTCAGTCGGCATTATGTCGGTGGCGACAGGAATATTTTTTGGATTTCCCGAAAAGCTGATACGGATATTTGCGGCAGAACCGGATATCGTATTCATTGGAAAATATGCGTTTCCGGTTATTTCCGTCAGCTTTATTTTTGCCGGACTGACGATTGTTATAACCTCTTATTTACAGGGCATTGCGCGGATAAAGACAAGCCTTTTTATAATTGTACTGCGTCAGGTATTTTTGCTTGTTCCGCTGGCTTTGCTGTTTCATTTTATCGGTTTAAATGCCGTGTGGTGGACATTTCCGGTTACGGAGCTGATTGCTGGACTGACGGGAGTGGTTATAATATTTATTTTACACAAACAAGACAGCATGATACAATAAATTCAAGCGGTGCCGTATAGATAAAATGTCTATGCGGTACCGCTTTTATTATACATAAAACGCATATCACCATATGCATAATAGATATTGGGCATTCCAGCGAAAAGTTCATTATAATAAAAATGTAAAATTTAAGTAAAAAGCTTGACTTAAAGTGAACTTTAACTATTACACTGGAAATGTAAATTAAGTCCGCGAATTGCTTCCGGGCGAAAGTAATTCACCAGACAAAATCGCTCAGCAAAGGAGTATGCTATGAAAAAAACAAAAACACTGATTATTACAGCGGCGGCGGTTTCTATGTTTGCGCTGGCTGCGTGTACACAGACGGCAACGGAAGATAAAAATGTGCAGACGACACAGGCACAAATTGATGTACAAAAAGACAGGACTGTGAATTTAACACAGGACGATTCTTACCCGGAATCCTACAGAGAAGAAGTGTTGCAGACGATTCAGACTGTGCAGGACGATATTACGGGAGAAAGTGTTTCATACATTTTCATTACCGATTTGCATTTTGATACGTCCGAAGAAACGGAAACGGCGGCATTCCGCCAGCTTCATGCGATTGTAGATATTGCCAACAATACCGATGTGGATTTTGTCTGTGTCGGCGGGGATTTATACAACGGCAGAGATGCGGAAGAAAACGGAAAGCAGATTGCAATGAACAAGATTGAATCTGTTTCAGAAGTGTTAGAGGCGTGTGAAAAGCCGGTATTTATCTTAAAGGGCAATCATGATGACAACAGCTTTTCGGCACAGGAAGACGGAAATCTGCTGTTTGATGCAGATTACATTATCAACCGTGAGGAATGGTATTCGGTTACGATGGAACATTTTCCTCAATATGCTGCAAAATATCAGAATGGATATTATTATTATGACCTGCCGGGAAAGAATACGCGTGTAATCTGCCTGAATATGAGTGACAGCGATGATACGGTAACGGACGGAAAGCAGGCGCAGATGGGAATGTATTTTTACGGTTATTCGGATGAACAGATTGACTGGCTGCTGAATACGGCAATGGCAAGACAGGACTGTAACTATTTGTTTATGAGTCATGACGCATTTGATTATCCGGAAGGATATGGAGAAGGGGGAAACCGTGATACATTGCAGCAGATTTTAAAGGCTGCATATACGCATACGCCCTTTGAATCCGGTGCGTTTGAAAAAGATTTTTCTCACTGGACTGGAAATGTTGTGCTGTATAATAGCGGACATCTTCATATGGAACGTGCTGTGCGGGACGAAGAAACAGGAGGACTTCCGATTTTAAATACACAGGCATCCCTGTTTTCGCAGAGCCGTGGCTGGCAGTTTGACAAGGGTTACACAATGGCAAAAGACCGTGAAAAAGATACGGCGACTGAAGCCCTGTTTAATGTAGTTATCAGCACCGGCGATAAGATTCAGATTGTGCGGTTCGGTGCAGGCGAAGATTATGAATTACAGTAAAACTATTAAAAACTTGTCAAACAGAATGATGACACAGGGAAGCCGTAAATTTAAGAAGTAATTCGGACAGCGTATTACAGAATGAAAACCCGGCAGAGTTTTTAATGTATCAGATACATTGAAAGCTTTGCCGGGTTCAATTTATTAATTTATCAATTTTTAAAATGTGCAATAACGATTAGAGTGTTTCCGGTTCCGGATAATCGACACCGAAAGTTTCAACCGTAACCGTCTTCATAACCTGAGGATTGCGTGGTCTGTCGCTCCAGTCCGTATCGGTTTCGGCAATCTTATTTAAGACGTCAACGCCTTCTGTGAGCATGCCGAATGCCGCATACTGTCCGTCTAAGTGCGGTGCGTTTTCATGCATAATGAAAAACTGTGAACCGGCAGAATCAGGGTGCTGTGCACGCGCCATGGAAAGAACACCCTTTGTATGCTTTAAGTCATTCTGGAAACCGTTGATGTTAAATTCACCCTTGATAGAATATCCCGGACCGCCCATGCCGGAACCTTCCGGGTCGCCGCCCTGAATCATGAAACCTGCAATAATTCTGTGGAAAATTAATCCGTCATAAAAGCCCTTCTTTACAAGGCTGATGAAGTTGTTGACAGTGTTTGGTGCAACTTCCGGATAAAGCTCGGCTTTCATAATATCGCCATTTTCCATTGTAAATGTAACAACTGGATTTTGATTTGCCATAATAATAATTCCTTTCTGAATATCAAGTATATTCGTTATTGTATCCAGTCATTGCATAAAAGTCAACGTAAATTTTTTGCAAATGTACTATACAATGTATCAAAAAATGTGCTATAATACGACACAAAATGAAATAAGTGGAAAAAGGTATTTTGACACTCATATCAATATATAGAAAATGGAGAAAGAATAAAATGAAGGAAAAAATTATTACATTTGGTGAAATTATGCTGCGTCTTTCACCGGAAAACAGTGAGCGTTTTACACAGTGTCATTCGTTTGAAGCCGTATACGGCGGCGGAGAAGCCAACACAGCCGTTTCTTTATCCAACTTTGGTGTGGATGCGGCTTATGTAACTAAGCTTCCAAAACATGCAATCGGTCAGAGTGCAGTCAATGCACTGCGTCAGTACGGTGTGGACGTCAGTAAGATTGTCCGCGGCGGCGACCAGATTGGTATTTATTTTCTGGAAAAGAAGACCAGCCAGAGACCATCAAACGTTATTTATAATAGAAGCGGTTCAGCAATTGCACTGGCAGAAGAAAGTGATTTTGACTGGGATGCCATTTTTGAAGATGCAACATGGTTCCATTTTTCAGGAATCACACCGGCAATCAGCGATACACTGGCTAAGGTCTGCTTAACAGCCTGCAAAAAAGCAAAAGAAAAGGGAATGACTGTCAGCTGTGACTTAAATTACAGAAGCAAGCTCTGGAGCGGTGAAAAGGCAAACAAGGTTATGACAGAAATCTGCCAGTATGTAGATATCTGTATTGCCAATGAAGACGATGCGATTGGTATTTTCCAGCTTGAGCCGGTCGGAGAAGGCACAGAAAAGAACGAGTACATTGCAAAAGAACTCATGAAGCGTTTTCCGTTTAAAATGGTGGCAGCAGTTTGGCGTACAGAAACTTCTATCACAACCTTTAAGTTACAGTCTATGATTTATACAGACGGAAAGGCTTACTACAGCAAAGAATATTTCATGCACATCTTAGATTATATCGGTGCGGGCGATGCGTTCTGCGCAGGTCTGATTTATGCCTGCTTACAGAAGTACGATGCTCAGAAAATGGTTGAATTTGCAAATGCAGCCAGCTGCTTAAAGCATACCGTAAGCGGTGATTTTAACCTTGTTACGGCAGATGAAGTCAGCCAGCTCGCATTTTCTGAAAGCGGAAACGAAGTACAAAGATAAAAAAATTTTATAAACTGACATCAACGCTTGAAGCGTCAGCGGGTGCGCAGCCGGTATCAGCCGTAACCGCAACATCAATGACGATTCCGGGTGCCGTCGTATCAGAGGAGAATGAGGAATTAGATTCGTTATTCTCCTCTGTTTGTTTTTTATACGGTGTTATGGCATTTGCGGCATCGGCGCGTTCCTCGGCTTTGCGGGCGCGTTTTTTCTTTTTAAGCTGTTTGGACGTCAAAGCGGCTTTTTTCTTTGCACCGCAGGATTCTTCAATCTGTTTTTTCTGACGGAGCTGCTGTTCCTTTTTTAAACGGCTGATTTTTAAAGTCCCTTTATTTTCAATCGCATCGGCAATTTTTTGGGCTTCGGCAATGGCTGTTTTTCCTGCATCTGAATTTTTCATGGCGTTGGCATCGGCGCGTGCGGCACGGATAATGCCGGCAACCTGTGCCGGGGATTTGGCATTTGCCATGCGGATCAGATACCCCTGTGCGGTCATGTTCTTTTTAACGACAATTTTACCGGACTGCGTAGTTTTCTTTTTCGTTCTTGACTGTGATTTCGTTTGTGTTGTTGTAAGGCTGCCAAAGCTGCTGCCCAGTGAATTTATAAAAGCAGATGACATTTGCAGGTCCTCCTTATCTTTGATATTATAACGGTATAAGTTTGTGTTGGTTATTCACCCACCTATGAGCAAGCTCATGTGGGTGAATAACCCTTTGACCCTGATATCATATATATATATTATGTGTATCGGCAAAAAATAAAAAAGATTGAGAAAATAAGAAAGTGGATAAAAAATATGCAGAAAAATGTGCGGGAAATCGCAGTCCTCATGCAGGATAAAGAAAAAGAATATAAGATATGTGAAAAACTGCGCAGACAGCCGGAGCTAAGTGACTTAAAAATTCTCTGCCGGGAGCAGTTACAATCCTTTGAGCCGGTTGAACCGTTTAAGCAGTTTGAGGCTGAGCCGGTTGAAATGTTTAATAAGCAGTTGGAACCGTTGGCGGGGTGGGTGCTTTTAACAGACTTACAGGATACGGAACTGCCCGAAGTTGTAAAAAATATTCCGTCAATCGGTTACGGCTTTGATTACAGGGGCAGTGCAAAATATGTCGTGGAAAATATAGATTCAATCGACAAAATGTACTTGGAAACCGTTTATTGCAGACATTACAGACTTCCCCTTGAGATTGCAGAAACTGACAGGCTGATTTTACGTGAAATGCAGCTTACGGATTTAGACAGTCTGTACGAAGTCTATGATACACTGCGGGACTGTCCGTATATTGAACCGTTGTATGAAAGGACTGAGGAAGAAGAATTTACAAGGCAGTACATCAAAAATATGTACGGCTTTTTCGAGCATGGTTTGTGGCTGGTGCTCCGTAAGGAAGATAATAAAGTCATCGGACGGGCGGGGATTGAAAACCGCGAAATTGACGGAGAATTACAAAAAGAGCTGGGGTATCTTATCGGAAAGCCGTGGCAGGGCATGGGGTATGCCGCGGAAGCGTGTTTTGCAATTCTTGATTATGTAAAGGAGCGCGAGCTTTGCAGTTATTTATTTTTATGCTGTCATCAAAAAAATATTCCGTCAATCAGCCTCGCACAAAAAATGGGATTTACAGTTTATGCGGAGGATATTGACGGAATGAATCTGTACATTTATAAGTCGAATGCGTAGCGGATAAAGGCAACAGCATTTTCTAAGTTCGGTGCGGTTACAACGATGCCGTAGCATGGATTATCCATGGTAAAGTCCGTTTCGGTCTTGATCTTGGTATCGGTTAAATCCAGTGCAATCGGAATTTTTGTACCGTCTTCTTTGGTATAGTAAATGATTTTACCGGCTAAGGTTTCCAGTTCTTTATCGGTTAAAACTTCTCTTAAATCCGTTAAAAACGGCTCTTTATCCGTAGAGAAGTAATCGATATAATCAGGACTTGCGATATAACCGTCAATCGAGCCGGTGGATGCCAGTGTGTAGATTTTCTGCTGGCTGGCGCTGACATCCTGATCTAAAAGCTTTGGAATCAGGGAATAGTTGTAATCACATTCCACACGTTCCTTTTTGCCGTCAATGCCAAGATATCCGGTAAAACCGGTCGTAATGGCATCGGTTCCGGTATCGTAGCCGGTCATTTTGCCGTCAATAATAACCATACTGAAAGCGGTTGTATAATTGTTACGCTGAAAAGAGATGACAAAGCTTACAACAGCAATGATTACAAGTACTGCCGCAAGCATAAAATATTTGTAATATTCCCAGATATAGTGGATTTTTTCGGAGAAAGTCAAATCTTTAAACGGAGTCATCTGTTCTTTTACAGGTTTCTTTTTAAAAAATGGCTTCATAGTACTCCTTTCTGCAAATGTTTACAGTTTCGTTTTGAAAGACATTAGTCAGTGTAACATAAATTTGTATAAAAGGCACTTGCTTTTAGAAATATTTAATGAAAAAGTAAGAAAAATGCTTTGCTTTTTCGACAGTATCCATATATAATCATACATGTTATCAATACAGAGAGTGAAAGGTAGAAGAATGGGCGTATTTGACATAAACGGTAAATTTTTTAAGACACTCACCAAAGCCGGTGACTTTATTATTCTGACCCTGCTGGCGATGGTGTGCAGTATTCCGGTTATTACAATCGGTGCATCGCTGACGGCGGTGTTTTATGCGGCTTTGAAAATGGCAAGAGATGAAGAAGGCTATGTCTGGAAGGAATTTTTTAAATCCTTTAAGCAGAATTTAAAGCAGAGTATTTTGATTGAACTGATTTTAGCAGCGTTTGCGGCAATCCTTCTGGTAGACATTAATGTCTGTGCAAAATGGGCAGCAGACGGCGGCGGTACGCTGGTACAGCTGCTGATGTTTGCGGCAATCGGTATTTTAATTGTGCTGGCGGCGGTTGTGCTGTATGTATTTCCGGTGCTTGCAAAGTTTGACAATACCGTATTTGCAACGATAAAGAATGCACTGGTGCTTTGCATGCACCATCTGCCACAGACCATCAGCATGATGATTGCTACATATGGACTGATTTATTTTACAATGCAGTATGTCGGTATCATGTTTATATCGATTCCGTTGATTTTTTATATTGATTCATTTATTTTTTCAAGAATTTTGCAGCAGTATGTGAAAAAAGATGAAGCGGATACAGATGAGCTGTAAGTAAAAGTAAAATACAGTGAAAATGAAAGCAGTAAAAGACCAAAATAAAAAGTCCCGCAGGATTGGGTAGTATCCTGCGGGACTTTTTTTGGAATAAAATATTCCGTCTATATCTGTACGGTTATGGGATACAGATAACGAAAATAATATACAAAAAGAGGATAATTACTCTGTCGAAACAGTCTGTAATTATCCCCGTTGATAATCGTAAAATATATTCTGTTAAAGCAATGTACTATAATGCATCAACACCGCGCTCGCCGGTACGGATACGAACCGCATCGCAGACATCATAGACAAAGATTTTACCATCGCCGTAAAGACCGGTATTAATTTCTTCAATAACTAAATCAATAATCTTTTCTGCGGTATCATCATCGACAATCGTTTCAACCTTAACCTTCGGAAGCAGGTTACCGCCAAAATCAACACCGTTGTAAGCCTGTTTATGCCCTTTCTGGCTTCCGTATCCCATGATATTGGTAATCATCAGACCGTGTGCATTACAGCTGTTTAAAATTGTCTTTAAATCGTCAAGACGCTCAGGTCTTATAATAATTTCAAGCTTTTTCATTTCTAATCTCCATCTCTATGTGCTTATTTTATCTACAACAGCTGTATCTGTCAATGTGGTACAGACAGAAACGAAGAATGTAAATACAGCAATTGCCTGCACTTATTTTTTTGAAGCTTTTTCTGCGGAAATGTCCATATGCTTTGTAGGAAGACCTTCCATATAAAGCTGCTTACAGGCAGTCAGCATGGTTGAACAGTAGTAAATGGCACAAATGCCGGAACCTGCACCGACAAGAATCGAGGCAAGGGAAATATTGGACATAAATGCGATATAATGAATAAATACCAATGCACCCAGCAACAGCCATACGATTCTGAAAGAACGTGTTGTGGCAGATTTTTCCTGAAATTTTGCTTCTAATATGATGGCTTCCGTAAAATAATAAGTAAAGTAAATTGTAAAAATAGTAGAAAGACCGGCAGCCATTGTGCGCATCTGAGAAGCGCTGTCACCCCAGTCCTTAAAAAGCAGTGCCTGACCGATAACGGCGGCAGCCGTTCCTAAAATAGCGGCAAGTCTTGCTTTTTTAAATAACACATTACGTGGGGCAAGCGGTAAAATACCAATGACAATCAGGATAAAGCCGATGACGTCAGAAAAGACATCAATCGTGGCATTGCCGACCCGGACATAGAACTGTAACACAAGCAGTAAAATGCCAATTAAAATCAGTGAAATATTTTTTTTATTCATACGTTTTTTAAGAGCTCCTTTCAATATGCTAATAATCTATTTTACTGGAAACAAAATGCAGGGTCAATGTATTTGACGGATTTTAGAGAAATTTTATGGCGCGTTGGTTGTGAAGTACCGGTCGATATGCTAAAATAGGGCAAAATATGGATATTAAATGCGTAAGACGCTTAATAATGATAGAACGGAGAAGCTTTAAGGTTATGCTTGAATGGTCAATACCTTCCATTTCCGATGGTGACTGGATTCGGAAAATAATTGCGGAATCAGGAAATATGGGCAGTGATGTTTCATTTGCCAATATGTATCTGCTTCGTGAAAAATATGACATACAGATTTGCAGTTACAGAGGCTTTTTACTGCGGCACTACAACGGCTATTACGGAAGAAAGGGATATACCTTTCCGATAGGCACAGGCAGCCCGGAAAAAGCACTGCAAGCATTAAAAGAGGATGCAGAAAAACGCAGGGAGCCGCTGTGCTTCTGTCTGCTCACGGAAGAACAAAAGCAGATGTTAGAGGAGGTTTTCCCGGATACATTTGTATTTGAGAGCAATCCGGGGGACAGCGACTACATTTATTCGCAGGAAGAACTGGCAAATCTGGCAGGAAAGGCATTTCATAAGAAGAAAAATCATTTTTCAAAGTTTGTAAGGACGTATCCGGAATACCGCTTTGAGCAGATAGGCGCGGCAAACTGGCAGGATGCGGTGCTTGTGGAAGATATGTGGTATTATGAACATTTGCAGGAAGAAGACGAGTCGCAGAAAAAAGAATATGCGGCGGTCAAAGAAGCGCTGGAGCATTTTGAACAGTTAGAGCTTTTAGGCGGGCTTTTATACGTCAATGATACACCGGCGGCGATGACGGTTGCTTCTTATATTAATGAAGATACGTGTGATATTCATTTTGAAAAGGCGGTCGGTGAATGTGTGACAAATGGTGCATATGCGGCGATTAACCGGCTGTTTGCACAGACGTTAAACTGCACATGGCTGAATCGCGAAGAAGATATCGGAATCGAGGGACTTCGTAAGGCAAAAATGTCCTATCACCCGAAAATGCTGGTTAAGAAATATAATGCACATTTAAAATGACAGGACACTACAGAATAAATCTGCAGGTCCGATTAGAAAGAAGGAGAGAAAATGCTTTCAAAAGTTTTGAAAAAAGAAACGTGTGCCGAGTGCCGTTTCTGCTGTTCGTTCAGAAGATGCAGTCTTTGGGAAACGCCACTGTTTCCGAAAGAGGTTATGGATTCACTGGAAAAGAAGGGCAGTCCGGTTGTGTTTAAAAAGCAGACGGTTTCGGGAAAAGAATACGGTCAGATGGATTTAACAGGGAAATATCGTACGCAGGATTCCGAGGAGGAAGCCGCCTGTGAATTTCTGGATGCGCACAAGGGCTGTACGTTAAATAATGAAGAAAAGCCGTTTGACTGTAAAATATGGCCGCTCCGGATTATGAAGGAAAATGAAAAGTATGTCATTGCACTGACACCGACCTGTCCGGCAATCAATCAGGTGCCGCTGGAACAGATGAAGGCGCTGGTTGAAGACGGACTTGGAAAAAACATTTATGAATATGCGAAGGAGCATCCGTACATTGTAAAGGAATACCGGGAAGGGTTTCCGGTTTTGATGACATTTTAAAAAATAACAAAAAATAAATATCGGGAAGCCGCATAAATACTGGGATTGCAAAAAAATAGCAAAAAATTTCAAAAAAAATGAAAAAAGTGCTTGCATTTTATTTTTTGTTATTATATAATACATCTTGTCGTTACGACATACGGCAAACGACATTGGGCTTTCGCCAAATGGTAAGGCACTGGATTCTGATTCCAGCATTGTGGGGGTTCGAGTCCCTCAAGCCCAGTCCTTTATCCCTCGCATGATTGCGAGGGATTTTTTGCATTATAGAACTATTTGTTTCGGAGCAAAACAAATAGCTATGATGGCAGATGAGAAATTGCCTTCGCGAATTTCTCATCGCCGCTTTGTAACAAGCTGCTCAGAATGGAGATTGGTGTGAAAATCCTTAAATCTAAGATTTTCACACAACAGTTTTGTGCCGCAGGCGTCACAAAACTGTCCTTATCGCAGAACTGAATAGATTCAGTTCGCGATTCCTCCGGCATTAAAATGCCTGCGGAATGGAGATTGGTATGATTGAATTAGGAAAAACACAATGTTTGAATGTTGTAAAAATCGTAGATTTTGGTATTTACCTTGGTACAGAAGAAGATAAAGTTTTACTGCCAAAGAAGCAGGTTCCGCAGGATATTGAAGTGGGCGATGCACTGACGGTTTTTGTTTACCGTGATTCCAGTGACCGTCTGATTGCGACGACGAAGACACCGAAGCTGGAACTGGGACAGATTGCAAAGTTAAAGGTTTCGGAAGTCGGTAAAATCGGTGCATTTTTAGACTGGGGACTGGAAAAGGATTTGTTCCTTCCATTTAAAGAGCAGACAACGCATGTGGAAAAAGGTGATACCTGTCTGACGGCACTTTATGTTGATAAGAGTAACCGTCTGGCAGCAACCATGCGCGTATATGATTATTTAAGCTGTGACAGTCCATATGTAAAAGACAGCGCCGTACAGGGAACGGTCATTGAAATTAACCCGGATTACGGTGTGTACGTAGCGGTAGATGACCGTTATTTTGGCATGATTCCGAAAAATGAAGTATTCGGAAAGATTCAGATAGGCGATACAATTCACGGCAGAGTATCGAAAGTGCGCGATGACCATAAACTGTCAATCAGTCTGAAACAAAAAGCCTATATACAAATGGATGAAGATTCCAGTATAATATATCATGCAATTGAAAAAAGAGGCGGAAGTCTTCCTTTTACAGATAAAGCAGCGCCTGAGATTATCAAAGCCGAATTTGATATGAGTAAGAATGCATTTAAACGTGCAGTAGGGCGGCTGTTAAAAGAAGGAAAAATTGAAATTGCAGAAAGCTGTATCAAGCTGAAAAAGTAAAAAGGAGAAAAAGTAGTGTGAAAAATAACGCTGATGCGCTTATTTTTCACACAGCTATTTGTTTCGGAGCGAAAACAAATAGCCATGATTGCAGATGAGAAATCGCCTGCGCGAATTTCTCATCGCATCTTCGCGACAAGTCGCTCAGAAAAGGAGATTATTATGCAGAAAGTTATCAGTACAAAGAGAGCACCGGGGGCAATTGGACCTTACTCACAGGCAATTGAAATTAATAATATGGTATTTACATCAGGTGTCATTCCTGTAAATCCTGCAACCGGTGAAATTGCAGAGGGGGTGGAAGCACAGGCAGAGCAGGCATTTGAAAATCTTTGCCATCTGGTAGAAGATTCAGGCTCTAAGGTGGAAAATATTGTAAAGACAACCGTATTTATCAAGGAAATGAACGATTTTGGCAAAATCAATGAAATTTATAAGAAATATTTCAAAGAACCGTTTCCGGCACGTTCCTGTGTAGAAGTTGCAAGACTGCCAAAGGACGTTTTACTTGAAGTTGAAGCAATTGCATGGAAGTAATCTATGTGTAAACGAATTAACAGATTTATTCCGGTTCTTTTTATAAGCTACATTCTACTGTCCATTCTTGCAGGGGCGGTCATTGGAGTGATGGACATTAATATGCCGCTTTGGGGTAGTTATCTGCTCAGTCAGGCAATTGTACTGCTTCCGGCATTGATTTATGTGGCAATACATAAGATTAATATTATTGCGTGTATGCCGTACCGCAAACTGCGGATATCGGACGGGCTGTTAAGCCTTCTGTTTGGCTATGCACTTGTTCCGACGATGCTGTTTGTCAGCAATTTAACAAGTCTGTTTTCAACAAACTACGTGCAGGATTCCGTGCAGGAGCTGATTGCATATCCATTTGTTGTGCAGCTTCTGATTATTGCAGTACTGCCTGCGTGTGTGGAAGAATTTGTTTTCCGTGGACTGATTTATCATTCTTACAGAAAAAACGGCATCTTAGGGGCGGCAGTTCTTAGCGGACTGGTCTTCGGACTGATGCATTTGAATATCAATCAGTTAAGCTATGCATTGTTAATGGGGATTGTATTTGCACTGCTTGTTGAAGCGACAGGCTCTATGTATTCATCAATGCTGGCGCATTTTGCAGCGAATTCATATTCAATCATTATGATGCAGCTGGTGTCAATGACATCAGGCGGCAGTGAGCTGCTTACTCAGAGTGCAGAAGCGGCACAAGGTTCAATGATCAGTATGCCGGTGATTATTGCACAGGTTGTGATGCTTGGGCTTGTGGCGGCAGGTTTTTTAGGAATTGCCTATCTGCTGTTTAAAAAGATTGCAGTCAGAAACGGACGATGGGAGTATCTGAAAGAACAGCTGCATAAGGGCTTTAAACCGCAAAACGGCGAGCGTTTTTTAACACCACCACTGATTGCAACGGTTGCGGCGGCACTTGCATATATGCTTTATATAGAATTTATATAAAGTTTCCGGATGAAAATGCTTTGGATAAAAATATTTTGGGGACAGTATTGTGATAGAAATGTCACGATATTGTCCTTTTCTGCGAAAAGATGAAGTAGATGGGATGAATGGGCTTTTCGGATTTGGCACATTAAAATGTTTTTGAAATGAGGAAATGAAAAATGAATGCAGCCAAAAAACTTGTAACATTTGTTAAAAAAGAAACGGTTTTGTGCATTGCGGGTCTGCTGGCTGTGGTGAGTATGTTTATAATTCACCCGTCAGCAGACTATTTTGGTTATATCGATTACCGCGTGCTTGCGCTGTTGTTTTGTTTTATGGCAGTAGTTGCGGGCTTTCGCAGTGTGGGACTGTTTGAATGGCTTATCAAAAAAATGCTGTGTTATGTAAAAAATGCAAGACAACTGGAGCTGGTGTTGGTACTTGGCTGCTTTTTTGCCAGTATGTGGATTACAAATGATGTCGCCCTGCTGACGTTTGTACCGTTTGCAGTGGCAGTGTTGCAGGCGACAGGCTTGTCCGAAAATCTGATATTTGTCATTGTTATGCAGACGATTGCGGCGAATCTCGGCAGTATGTGTACGCCAATCGGGAATCCACAGAATCTCTATTTGTATTCGCTGTCGTGCAGTCCGGTTACAGCGTTTTTAAAGCTGATGTTTCCGGTGACGGCGGTGTCACTTGGATTACTGCTGGTGACGTCGCTTTGTATTCCTAAAAGGGAAATTAAGGTGCAAGCGGAGAGAGCTATTTTGGAACAGGGAGCGGCAGACAGAAAAGCGGCAGGCAGGGCTATATCAGACAGAAAGGCAGCAGACAGAGGGCTGTCAGACAGAAAGATGTCAGGGGCGGAAGTATCGGATAAAGAGGAAATGGTCCGGGAAAATGCAAAAGATGAGAAAGTACGGCTGTGTGGATATTTGACATTGTTTTTCCTGTGTATTCTGACAGTGCTTCATGTACTGGATTACAGAATGTTACTGGCTATTGTTATCGGTGTCCTTTTTGTATTGGACAGACAGTTGTTCACAAAGCCGGATTATATGCTGTTGATAACATTTGTGGCATTTTTTATTCTTGTGGGTAACATTAAAAATATGGACGGCTTCAGTGCTTTTTTAAAGACACATGTGGGCGGACACGAACTGGCAGCATCAATTTTTGCAAGCCAGATAATCAGTAATGTACCGGCGGCGGTGCTGCTGTCGGGCTTTACGGAAAATATCAATGCGCTGATTCTCGGCACGAATATCGGCGGACTGGGAACACTGATTGCATCAATGGCAAGTCTGATTTCTTATAAGCAGTATGCGCTTACGCCACAAAGTGAAAAAGGAAAGTATATGCTGGTATTTACCGGCTGGAATGTTGTATTTCTTGTAATTTTGTGGATTGTGGCGGCTGTATTTTATTAAAGAGAAAAAAATGAAAATTGGAAGCGCAAAACACAAACCGGAATCCGCAGGAAAAGCAGGAATGCCGGGACAGAGCGAGAGTGGGGGATACATAGAGGAAATGCATAAGTTAAAAAGAATATAAAAGTTTCTGAACCTTACATCAAAGTAAGGTTTAGAAATTAAATAAAAAAGGAGTTGTATATGAATTACTTCATAACAACTCCCTTTTTATAAGAAAATGAGAAAGGAAAAAATAATAAGAAAAACTAAACGTAGTAATCTATATTCTGTCCAAGATAAGGAGTAACGGAAGATTCCATAATCTTTACCATTCCATCGCCCATATCTTCGACGCTATCTAACGATTTACTAAGCATCGCAACACTGACATCGTTCAAAATGTTCTGTGTGCTCATTGCTGTTGATAAAGAAGCTATATCCATATTGCACCTCTTTCAAATATCTTATCAACTGTTTGTATCTTATGTATGTATTATAATACAAGGATTTGGAAAATGCAACACTTTTTTACAAAAAAATGAAGAAAAAAGAGAAAAAATGTCACATTTTATACAAAGTGGGGGCGAAAATAGTTCGTTCTGCTCAACGTGTTACTTAACTTCGCCGAACGAACTATTTTCGCCGGAGTAGGGTGGCAGCCCGGAGGGATTTTATCATAGTGTTACTTAACTTCGATCCAGCACATTTGCTGGACTGTGGCGATGCCGAACGAACTATTTTCGCCGGAGTAGGGTGGCAGCTCGGAGAGATTTTATCATAGTGTTACTTGACTTCGGTCCAGCACCTTTGTTGGATGGTGGAGGAAAACTTCGCCGAATGAACTATTTTCGCCGGTTAGTATAGTCCGCACATTTTCCGGGCATACTGTGGGAAAAGTAAGGAAAGCGGAGTGTGGGATGAAGCGGTATTTGTATTTGGCGGCAGGGACATTTTTGATGGCGGTAGCATATAAGAGCATTTATCAGTCGGTGGGTATGGTGACCGGCGGATTTTCGGGAATCGGAGTCATTGTAAACCGTGTAACAGGTGGCATATGGGCGGGCGGCGTGCCACTGTGGATTACCAATGTTACATTAAATGTGCCATTGTTTATTGCTGCATTTTATATAGAAGGAAAAGAATTTATAAAAAACACTGTTACCGGGGCGGTACTGCTTACACTGTACCTGGCGGTGCTTCCGGCAGTTCCCGTAGATGCAGCGGATTATCTGCTGGCGGCAGTGTATGGCGGGGCAGCCTGCGGAGCCGGTATCGGACTGGTGTTAAAATCCGGATTTACAACCGGCGGAACGGATATGCTGGGGGTATTGCTGCACCGGTTTTTCCGCCAGTATGCACTGGCAAGTATTATTCAGGTGCTGGACATGGCGGTTATTATTGCAGGTGTGCTGGTATTCGGAATGAGTGTCAGTCTGTATGCCATTATTGCCGTTTATGTCACGGCGCTGGTGACAGATACGGTGCTGGAAGGCACGAAGCAGGCAAGGGCAGTGTGGATTATTTCCGATAAAAATGAGCAGATTGCACCGGTGGTTATGGAAAAAATGCACCGTGGCATTACACGGTTTCCTGCAAGCGGGGTCTATACGCAGCAGGAAAAAAGTGTGCTGCTGTGCGTGGTTTCAATCAAACAGATACCGTATCTGAAAGAAATCGTAATGGAAATAGACGAAAACAGCTTTTTAATTGTTGGTGATGTTCGTGAAGTAATGGGGAATGGTTTTGTACAAAAGTTACAGTAAATCAGTGTCTATAGTAAATTTGACGAAAATATCCGCAGATATTTGTTGAAATACAATATGGTAATTATCCGCTGATTATTGTATTATTTATTACAACAACAGACGCGGGCAAGATGCGAAAGCGAAAGGCGTCATTTATTTAGGAGGATATTTTAAAATGGCAAGTTTATCACTTAAAAATGTTTGTAAAGTATATCCGAACGGTTTTGTTGCCGTAAAGGATTTTAATCTTGAAATCGCTGATAAGGAATTCATCATCTTCGTAGGACCTTCAGGTTGTGGTAAGTCTACAACTCTTCGTATGATCGCTGGTCTTGAAGAAATCAGTTCAGGTGAATTATGGATTGGTGATAAGTTAGTAAATGATGTAGAACCTAAGGATAGAGATATCGCGATGGTATTCCAGAACTATGCTCTTTATCCACATATGACAGTATATGATAACATGGCATTCGGTCTGAAGTTAAGAAAAGTACCAAAGGCTGATATCGATAAGGCTGTTCATGAAGCTGCTAAGATTCTTGATATTGAACATTTACTTGATCGTAAGCCAAAGGCTCTTTCAGGTGGTCAGAGACAGCGTGTTGCCATGGGTCGTGCAATCGTTCGTAGCCCTAAGGTATTCCTTATGGATGAACCTCTTTCAAACCTTGATGCAAAGTTAAGAGTTCAGATGCGTGTCGAAATCTCTAAGCTTCATCAGAGACTTGAAACAACAATCATCTATGTAACACATGACCAGACAGAAGCTATGACACTTGGTACAAGAATCGTAGTATTAAAGGATGGTATCATCCAGCAGGTAGATACACCAAGCAACCTTTACAACACACCAAACAACCTTTTCGTTGCTGGTTTCATCGGATCACCTCAGATGAACTTAATTGATGCTGAAGTTGTTCAGAGCGGTTCACAGGTAACATTAAAGATGAGCGATACAGTATCTATTACACTTCCGGCTGAAAAGAGCGAAAAGCTTAAGAGCTATGTTGGTAAGACTGTAGTAGTTGGTATCCGTCCAGAAGATATCAAGGATGATGAAGAGTTTGTTGCAGCTCATGCTGATCATACATTTGAAGCTCAGGTTAAGGTATATGAACTTCTCGGTGCAGAAGTTAACCTTCACTATGATATTGCACAGACAACATGTACAGCAAAGGTTAATCCTCGTACAACAGCTCGTCCTGGTGATACAGTTAAGTTTGCGATGGATATTGCAAGACTTCACGTATTCGATAAGGAAACAGAACAGGTTATTACTCACTAATTTGAATAAGTTACGTAATATGAAATCTGTAGAAATGGTTCCAAGAATCGTAATGTAAATCTAAAATTCATGAAATTTTTGAGGAAATGTATAGAAATTGTGCATTTCCTCTTTTTTTTTTTGGCAAATTGCATTACAATAGTAGAAGGACTAGCTAAAATCAAAGGAAAGGAAGTTTGGGATGATATCGAATCAGATTTTACAAACGACAGTTGATGGATTGAAGGCTATATCAAGAGTTGATTTCTGTGTAATAGATGCTGACGGTAAAGTGGCTGCGAAAACATTTGATGATGCGCAAAACTGCATTGCAGATGCGATTGCATTTATGGACTCTCCGGCAGAAAGCCAGGTAGTGAATGGATATCAGTTTTTCAAGGTATTAGATGACCAGAATTTAGAATATATTCTTTTAGCAAAAGGAACAAGCGACGATGTGTATATGCTCGGAAAGCTTGCAGCATTTCAGATTCAGAATCTGTTTGTGGCATATAAGGAGCGGTTTGACAAAGATAATTTCATTAAGAATTTATTGCTGGATAACCTGCTGAGGGTAGATATGTATACAAGAGCTGAAAAGCTTCATATTGAAACAGATGTGAAACGTGTCGTATATATTATTGAAACAAAACATGAAAAGGATACGAGTGCGCTGGAAACAGTGCGTACATTGTTTGCGGGAAAAGTGCGTGACTTTATCACGGCGGTCGATGAGAAAAATATCATTCTCGTAAAGGAAGTCAAAGGTACGGAAACTTACGATGAGCTGGATAAGACCGCAGAGGTTATTATTGATATGCTCAATACGGAAGCGATGAGTGCTGCACATATTGCATACGGTACGATAGTCAATGATATTCGTGAAGTTTCGCGTTCTTATAAGGAAGCGAAGATGGCACTGGATGTCGGAAAGATTTTCTACAGCGACAAGAATGTGGTGGCATACAACCGCCTTGGAATCGGACGCCTGATTTATCAGCTGCCGATGCCGCTGTGCCAGATGTTTATTAAGGAAATTTTTGATGGCAAATCGCCAGATGAATTTGACGAAGAAACACTGTCAACCATCAATAAGTTTTTTGAAAACAGCCTGAATGTTTCAGAAACGTCCAGACAGCTTTATATCCACCGGAATACACTGGTGTATCGTCTGGATAAGCTGCAAAAAAGTACAGGACTGGATTTGCGTATATTTGATGATGCGATTACATTTAAAATTGCGCTGATGGTTGTAAAATATATGAAGTATATGGAAAGTATTGATACATTTTAATGGAGGAGATTACGGATGATAATCTTAGAGGATGTTACAAAGACGTATTCTTCTGGTGTCCCGGCGTTGAACGGGATTAATCTGCATGTCCAGAAGGGTGAGTTTGTATTTATAGTAGGTAAGAGTGGTTCTGGTAAGTCTACACTCATTAAGCTGTTGTTAAAGGAATTAGACCCGACAACAGGAAAGATTTATGTTAATAAAAAATATCTGAATAAAATTACAAGAAAGAAGCTGCCTTATTTAAGAAGGGATATCGGTGTTGTTTTTCAGGATTTCCGTCTGTTACCGGACAGAAATGTATTTGAAAATATTGCATTTGCACAGCAGGTCATTGAAGCACCGACAAGACAGGTTAAAAGCCGTGTATTGTCTATGTTGTCAATGGTTGGTCTGCTGGACAAGTATAAGGCATATCCGAATGAATTATCCGGTGGTGAACAGCAGAGAGTTGCGATTGCCAGAGCGTTAGTGAATCGTCCGGCAATTTTACTGTGCGATGAACCGACCGGTAATCTGGATCCTGCCAATTCGGCCGAAATCATGAAGATTTTAAATCAGGCAAATAAGCAGGGAACAACGGTGCTTGTGGTAACACACAATATGGAAATTGTACAGCAGATGAAAAAGAGAACAATTACCATGAGTGAAGGTAAAATAATCAGCGATTTGGAAAAAGGTGGATATTTCTATGAAGATTAGGTCAATATTTTATCATTTGAAACAGGGTTTCAAAAATATTTATAGAAACAGGCTGTTTTCCCTGGCTTCAATTGCCACCATTACAGCGTGTGTATTTTTGTTTGGCGTTTTTTATTCTATTATGATGAATTTTGAGTATATGGTAAAGAAGGCTGAAAATGAAGTCTGTGTTACGGTGTTCTTTGATGAAGGCCTTTCGGATACAGAGATTAAGAAGCTGGGTGATACAATCAGCAACCGTGTAGAGGTTTCAAGCGTTCATTATACATCGGCTGAAGAAGCATGGAATAACTTTAAGTCAGAATATTTTGCAGCATATCCGGATCTTGCGGAAGGCTTTAAGGATAATCCGCTGATTAATTCGGCATCCTATGAAGTTTATTTAAGTGATGCGGGAATGCAGGGAACGCTGGTTACATATCTTGAAAATCTGGACGGCGTGCGTCAGGTCAACCGTTCCGAAGCAACAGCGAGCGGTCTGTCAAGTGCGGCAAAGCTGGTTGGATATGTGGCAATTGCAGTGATTATAATTCTGCTCGCAGTTTCCATCTTCCTGATTACCAATACGATTGTCATTGGTATTACAGTCCGTAAAGAGGAAATTTCGATTATGAAATTTATCGGAGCAACGGATGCGTTTGTTAATGCACCGTTCTTCGTAGAGGGTATTGCAATTGGTATCATCGGTGCGATTATTCCGATTGTGATTTTCCGTTATATGTATCAGAATGTTATTGCATATGTTTTAAATAAATTCTCAATTTTGAATAACATTCTGGCATTTCTCCCGGTATCAGAAGTATTCCGGATTCTTACACCGGTTGCAATCGCGCTGGGTATTGGAATTGGTGCACTGGGCAGTTTCTTTGCTGTACGGAAGCACGCAAACGTTTAATGAACAACAAGGTGCTGTCGCAGGAAAGCCACGAGATGACTCTTGCGTGGCACCTTTCGTTTTTGGGGCGAAACATATACCCTGATGGGCATAGTCGCTTAAGAATGGAGGAAAGTATGGCACATAGGCGAATAAAAAGAGGGATTTCCGTAGTTCTTATTCTGTTTATGCTGGTCATTTATGTCAATGCGCCGTTTGGAAACGGAATCCGCGCATTTGGGGATACAGTAACAGATTTGAATCAGGCAAAAGATAAGCAGGACCAGTTAAGCAGTCAGTATGAAGATACGAAAAAACAGCTGGAACAGCTCCAACAGGAATCTGCGGATACGAAAAGTTATATCGAACAGCTGGACGGAAAAATGTCAACGCTGGATAGCAGTCTGCAGTCATTGAATACGCAGATTGAGGATATGCAGAATCAGATAGAAGAAGCCAGGGTCAATCTGGAACAGGCTGAAATTGATGCAGATGTGCAGTATGATTCGATGAAATTAAGAATCCAGTTTATGTATGAGAGAAATGAAGATACATATCTGGACATTTTGCTGTCTTCATCGAGTCTTGCGGATTTGTTAAATAAAGCGGATTATATTACAAAAATTTCAGAGTATGACAGACAGAAGCTTCAGGAGTATGAAGAAACGATTCAGTATATTGAGCAGACAAAACAGAATTTGGAAAGCGATTATGCGGAACTGGATACGATGAAGATTTCACTTGAAGATCAGAAGTCAGCGCTGGCTCTGGTACAGCAGGCAAAGGAACAGGAACTTGCGGCGCTGTCAACACAGACGACACAGACAGCATCGACAAAGGCGCAGCTTGAAAAAGAGATGCAGGAGCAGGAGAATGAAATCTTAAATCTTGTAGCGAAGAAGCAGCAGGAAGATGCGGCAGCAAAAAAAGCCGAGAAAGAAAAGAAGAATCAAAACAGCAGCTCGGGACAGAATAGCAATAGTAACAGTAATAGCAGCAGTAACAGCGGAAACAGTTCAACACCGTCAAGCAGTGGATTTATCTGGCCAACGGTTTCAAAGCGTATTACATCGCCGTTTGGTGATACGGAGGATCGAAGTTCGCCGCATAAGGGACTGGATATCGGTGCAGTCAGTGTTGGTGTTGCCGGTGATCCGATTTATGCTTCAGCATCAGGAACTGTTATTATTGCAAAATATAGTGCAACTGCGGGCAATTATATTACGATTGACCATGGAAACGGATTCAGTACGGTTTATATGCATTGTTCGGCTTTGAAGGTTTCGGTCGGTGATACCGTAACGCAGGGACAGACCATTGGATTGATGGGAACAACAGGAAATTCAAATGGTGTCCATCTGCATTTTGCAATGATTAAGAATGGAACGTATGTGAATCCACAGTCGTATTTGTAAAGAAAATTACTTATAAAGAACGGCATAGGTGAAGATATATAGCTGCAGAACAGCATATTTATAAGGAAGGAAGCCGTAAAAACAGCAGGAAGGATTTAGACAGCGCATGAATGAGTTAGAAGAAAATCAGCAGACGGTGAAAAAGAGCGGATTTGGCAGAGGTCTGATATTCGGTGTGATAGCCGGTTTGTCAATTGCCATACTGGCAGGTGTTGTTCTTTTAAACGTTTTTTATCACAAAGGATTTGTCCATATAGGCGTAAATGGTGAAATTTATGTGCAGGATACAGCAACGACAGAAGATGAAGGCATTGGCAGCGAGGTAGAAGCAAAGCTGAATGCAATGGATTCTTTAATGGATTTGTTCTACATGGAAGATGTGGATACGGACACGGCAAAAGAGATGATTTACAAGGCGTATCTGGCATCTTACGGTGATAAATATACGGTTTATTATACACCGGATGAATGTAAGAATCTGTTAGAATCCACAACCGGAAAGTTTGAAGGAATCGGTGCTGTCTGCCGAAAAAATGATGACGGCACGGTTGAAATTATGGATGCATATGAAGATGCACCAGCCTATGCTGCGGGGCTACGCAACGGTGATATCATTACGACAGTCGACGGCACGGATATTACGGGATTGGATTTAACCAGTACGGTGGCGTTGATAAAAGGTGACAAGGGAACCAGTGTCCATTTGGATGCAATTCGTGATGAAACAGCTTTTTCCGTTGATGTGGTGCGGGATGAAATTCATACCCAGACCGTAAAATATGAGATGCGGGAAAATCAGATTGGATATTTGTCAATTTCGGAATTTGACGATGTTACGACGCAACAGTACAAGGATGCGTTGCAGGCGTTGGAAGATGCAGGCATGCAGGGACTTGTGATTGATTTGCGGGATAATCCGGGTGGTGTGCTGGATACGGTTGTCAAAATGCTGGATTATACACTTCCGGATGGGCTGATTGTGTATACAGAAAACAAAAGCGGCAAAAGGACAGAGTATAAGGGGACAGACGGTCATGAACTGGATATACCGATAGCAGTTTTAGTCAACGGCAACAGTGCCAGTGCTTCGGAAATTTTTGCAGGTGCCATGCAGGATTACGACAAGGGTGAAATTATCGGAACACAGACCTTTGGAAAAGGAATCGTTCAGACGATTAAGCCGTTGACGGACGGAAGTGCCATAAAACTGACAACGGCAAAATATTACACACCAAACGGTCAGAATATCCATGGACAGGGTGTGACACCGGATATTACGGTAGAACAGGGAACAGATGAAAATGAGGACACTCAGTGGAATACAGCGGTTGAATATCTGATGGAGGAAATGCAGAAATAGATATGAATTTTCAACCTGTATAAGATAAATAAAATGAATATATAGTAGATAAAGAATAAGCCCCTTTGGCAGACATGGTAAATTGTACCGGTTTCAAAGGTTAGACGTAAAAATCTAATCTTTTGGAGAGCGGTACAAAGAACCCGGACTGCTGCAGGGGCTTTAATTATTACAAAAAATCGTCAATGCACAGCGAGCTGCCGAGCGGTTCACGTAAGACCTGAAGACACATATCGCTGCGTGTGTCCTGTGACCATTTGATAAGTGTCATACAACGGTTTTCGATTTCAATCGCAGTAATGCCGGCGGGGGATACACAGCTTCCGGTGTTGCAGTACGGAGAGGTACGGTTTCCGATAACGGGGCGGTGGGTGTGACCGGCAATCAGAATCAGTTCGTGCTGTTTTGCCCATGCGGACAGCTTCTTTTCCGTAGCATTTTTCTTTGTGTGGTTTTTGGCGGCACTGGTTGGATCAGGGATTCCAAGGGATTCCAAAGGACGCCATACATAGCGGACAAGAAACCGTGAAAGCCGCCAGAGGGTGCTGTTTAACAAATCACTTTGATGTCCGTGCAGTAAAAAGAGGTCTTTTCTTTTGGCGCAGTCTTTTAAAATAATTCCGGGATAAAATGTAATTTCGGGAAACAGCGGGATTTCACACTGCTCCTGCCAGCAGAAGCACGAAGAAAAACAACGTCCGCTAAAGTGGGCACTGCGTTTGGTAATATCGTGATTACCGTAGACGGCGTAAAACCGGTGTTTCGCATAAAAGCGGGAGAGCAGTTCAAAACTTTGGGCATGCATTTCGCGAATCGGGCACATGGAGCGGTTTTCCCAAAGTTCATCGCCGTCACCCAGTTCAATATAAGTAAAGCCGTGGGAAAAGTAGTATTTTAAGGCAGCAAGATAGAGATATTCATTTTTCAGGAAATTATCATTGCTTCTGCCTGTTCCGCGGTGGCAGTCACTAAACAGTACATATTTTGATGAAGGATTTAAGGGCAGGCAGAAAGCGTTTTCATAGGCATTTGTAATACGTGAATTGGCACTCATAGACAGGTCACCTCCGGCATCGGTGGAATTTCTGCGTTTTGTGGCGTTTCATCCGCAGCAGGCGGCGGAAGGCAAACGGCAGATAAAAGTACAGATATAGAATCTGTTCATAACAGTCGGCAAAAGGTCGTGTGATTTTATTAAAAATACGACAATAAATGCGGTTTACGTGCTGTGCCATGTGCGTAACAAACGGACGTTTACAGCGCGGCTGGAAGCTGTGCGGTATGCCGAAGGTAAAGGCAACGGAAGCACTGCACAGTTCAATATCGTAAGGGCAGTACCCTTTGGCAATCAGTGCATCGGCGAAGCTGTCCGCCATTTCACGGTCTAAAAAGGTGATGGAAATGCGCAGTGACAAATCCTGTGGATAGGCAAAAAATCCCGGACGGAAGCCCGTCAGCCACCAGTGGGTCTGTCCGATGCAAAACAGTGGTCTGCCTTGATAAAAAAGCTGCATGGACAGCGGCAGCATGAGGGAATTGGAAATGCTTTCAAAGCGGGCATTGGTAAGCCGGTCCGGTGACAAAATTGTATCGGCACGGTAGATGCCGATTTCGGCGCCGCAGCTGATACCGTACTGACCTTTCCAGAATTCAATCAGCCATGTTCTGTTATCATAGTCAAAATAAACCGGTTCGCAGTCAAATACCATTTTAAAATGTGGTGCAGAGTAGTCAAAAAGACGTGTATAGCCAAAGGTGCGCTGCCACGAATCAATATCGGATGTGATAATATTCTGCTGTGGGCAGGAGAGAAATCCAAACGGCTGCATCAGTTCGTCAAGCTGCTTTTTCTGTGCACAGGGGCTCATATTGCGGATTTTTTGGATAATCCGTTTTCTGCGCCGGTGAAAAAAGACCGCAAAAAAAATGCATATCAGGATGAAAATGCCGAAGAAAATGTACATAGGAAAATCCTTGAGCTTGTTTTTATTATGATATGCGGGTGGAGATGAAATGTGTGCCGAAAGAAACCGGGATAAAATGAAGATGAAACGGATTCGTATAAAGTGTGGCCTATGTTGAAATAATTAAATGAAGTACATTTATAATAGAAAGAAAATAAAAACAGAACAAATGTTTGAAAATGCTGTACATTAAAAAATGGGTGTGGTATAATCCAGTTAGAAAAGAAGCCGCAGTGTTGAAAGTAGAGGATAGAGGTTATGGAGCGTTTTAAATTAGTATCAGAATATCAGCCGACCGGCGACCAGCCGCAGGCAATCGAGAAACTGGCGAAAGGTTTTGAGGAGGGAAACCAGTTTGAAACGCTGGTGGGCGTTACCGGTTCGGGCAAGACATTTACAATGGCAAATATTATTGAGCGGGTGCAGAAGCCGACACTCATTATTTCGCATAATAAGACGCTGGCGGCACAGTTGTACGGGGAGATGAAGGAGTTTTTCCCGGAAAATGCAGTAGAGTACTTTGTTTCCTATTACGACTACTATCAGCCGGAAGCTTATGTGCCGTCCAGTGATACGTATATTGCAAAGGATTCGGCAATTAATGATGAGATTGATAAACTGCGCCATTCGGCAACTGCCGCACTGTCAGAGCGGCGGGATGTGATTATTGTAGCTTCGGTTTCGTGCATTTACGGTTTAGGTGCGCCGGTGGATTATCAGAACATGGTGATTTCGTTAAGACCGGGCATGGAAAAGGATAGGGACGACGTAATCCGCAAGCTGATTGACATTCAGTATGTCAGAAGCGATACGGATTTTAAGCGTGGTACATTCCGTGTGCGCGGGGACGTTTTGGAGGTGTATCCGTCAGCATCCAGCGGCGACGCGGTCCGTGTGGAGTTTTTCGGGGATGAAGTAGACCGGATTGCACAGATTGATTCACTGACAGGTGAGGTCAAGCTGGAATTAGATCACATTGCCATTTTCCCAAACTCCCATTATGTTGTTGAGAAAGAAAAAATGGAACAGGCGATTGTGAATATCAAAGCGGAGTTAGAGGAGCGTGTAAAGTTCTTTAAAAGTGAAGATAAGCTGATTGAGGCACAGCGGATTGCGGAACGGACGAATTTTGATATTGAGATGATGCAGGAAACGGGATTTTGTTCGGGTATTGAGAATTATTCCAGACATCTTGCGGGACTTCCGGCAGGGGTGCCGCCGTATACACTGATGGATTATTTTCCGGACGATTTTCTAATTATTGTCGATGAGTCGCATATCACGATTCCACAGATACGCGGCATGTATGCAGGCGACCAGTCCAGAAAGTCGACACTGGTGGATTACGGCTTCCGTCTACCGTCTGCGAAGGATAACAGACCGCTGAATTTTACAGAATTTGAAAATAAGATTTCGCAGATGCTGTTTGTATCGGCAACACCGGCAGCATACGAGCGGGATCACGAACTGCTGTCTGCCGAGCAGATTATCCGCCCGACAGGTCTGTTAGACCCGGAAATCAGCGTGCGTCCGATTGACGGACAGATTGACGATCTGGTATCGGAGATTCACAAAGAAACTGAAAAACATAACAAGATTCTTGTGACAACACTGACAAAGCGCATGGCAGAGGATTTAACGGATTATCTGAAAGAACTGGGAATCCGTGTAAAATATCTGCATGCGGATATTGATACACTGGAGCGACAGCGCATTATCCGCGATATGCGCCTGGATGCGTTTGATGTGCTGGTCGGCATTAACCTTTTAAGAGAAGGTCTGGATATTCCGGAAATTTCGCTGGTTGCCATTCTTGATGCGGATAAGGAAGGCTTTTTAAGAACGGAAACCTCACTGGTACAGACGATTGGACGAGCTGCACGAAACAGCGAAGGACACGTTATCATGTATGCGGATAAGATTACGGAGTCTATGGAAAAGGCAATCGGGGAAACAGAGCGCCGCAGAAAGATTCAGCAGGCATATAATGAAGAACACGGGATTACACCGCAGACAATCCGCAAAGCAGTGCGTGATTTAATCAGTATTTCAAGAGCGGCAGAGGCAGATGACAGACCGTCCGACACGTTAAAGAAGGATTATGAATCCATGAGTGTCAAGGAACTGGAAAAGGTCAAGAAAGAAATTGAAAAGAATATGCATAAGGCGGCGGCAGAATTAAACTTCGAGGAAGCTGCGGCCCTGCGTGATAAGATGATAGAGATTAACCAGTATCTTTATGAAAATAAGTAAATGATAGTAAAAAAATGAAAAACATTGTCAGAAAATGGAGGGAACAATGGAAAAGGGAAAATTCAGGCAGTTTATTAAAATACGCGGAGCAAATGAACATAATCTGAATAATATTTCGGTCGATATTCCAAGAAACGAGCTGGTTGTGCTTACAGGGCTGTCCGGTTCGGGAAAGTCTTCATTGGCATTCGATACCATTTATGCGGAAGGTCAGCGAAGATATATGGAATCCCTGTCTTCTTATGCAAGACAGTTCCTCGGACAGATGGAAAAACCAAATGTAGAGAGTATTGAAGGCTTATCTCCGGCGATTTCCATTGACCAGAAATCTACGAACCGCAATCCGCGTTCAACGGTCGGTACGGTGACGGAAATTTACGATTATTTTCGACTGCTGTATGCAAGAGTCGGCATTCCACATTGTCCGAAGTGTGGCAGGGAGATTAAGAAACAGACGGTTGACCAGATGGTAGATGTGATTATGCAGTTACCGGAACGGACGAAAATCCAGCTTCTGGCGCCGGTTGTCCGCGGACGAAAGGGTGAACATGTCAAGTTGTTTGAACAGGCTAAAAAGAGCGGTTATGTCCGTGTAATTGCAGACGGCAATATGTATGAACTGACCGATGAGATTAAGCTGGAAAAGAATAAAAAGCACAATATTGAAATTGTAGTGGACCGCTTATCCGTGCGGGAAGGAATCCAGAAGCGTCTGACCGATTCGATTGAAACCACACTGAAACTGGCAGACGGTCTGATGACAGTGGATGTCATTGGCGGTGAGCCGATGCATTTCAGCCAGAGCTTTGCCTGCCCGGATTGTGAAATCAGTATTGAAGAAATCGAACCGAGAAGCTTCTCATTTAACAATCCGTTCGGTGCGTGTCCGGAGTGTTTCGGACTGGGCTATAAAATGGAATTTGATGTCGGACTGATGATACCGGATGAGCGGTTAAGCATTGATGAAGGTGCGATTGTGGCAATGGGCTGGCAGTCGGTGACGGACGAGGGCAGTTTTACAAGAGCGATTATGAAAGCACTTGCGGAAGAATATCATTTCAGCCTTTCTACACCGTTTCAGGATTATCCGCAGGAAATCCGCGATATTATTATTCACGGAACAAACGGACATTCCGTAAAGGTGCATTACCGCGGACAGCGCGGCGAAGGTGTGTACGATATAGCATTTGAGGGCTTAATCCGCAATATGCAGAAGCGTTACCGTGAAACCGGTTCGGACACGATGAAACAACAGTATGAAGAATTTATGCAGATTACACCGTGTAAGGCATGTAAGGGTCAGCGTTTAAAGCCGTCATCCCTTGCCGTGACTGTTGCGGATAAAAATATTTATGAGATTACCAATCTTTCGATTGTTAAATTGCAGGAGTTTTTACAGAATATGCAGCTTTCGGAAAGACAGCTTGCAATCGGCAGTCAGATTTTAAAGGAAATTAAAGCACGAATCCAGTTCTTAATGGATGTCGGACTGGATTATCTGGCACTGTCCCGTGCAACAGCGACCCTGTCGGGTGGAGAAGCGCAGAGAATCCGTCTGGCAACACAGATTGGTTCGGGACTGGTAGGTGTTGCGTATATTTTAGACGAGCCGAGTATCGGACTGCACCAGCGTGACAATGACAAGCTGTTAAAGACACTCCTGCATTTGCGTGATCTGGGAAATTCCGTGCTGGTGGTGGAACATGATGAAGATACGATGCGTGCCGCCGATTATATTGTGGATATCGGTCCGGGTGCCGGTAAGAATGGTGGAAATGTCGTGGCAGTCGGAACGGCTGAGGATATTATGCGCTGTAAGGAATCGGTGACAGGTGCGTATTTAAGCGGTAGAATTAAGATTCCTGTACCGAAGGAGCGCAAAAAGCCGACAGGCTGGATTATGGTCAAGGGAGCAAGAGAAAACAATCTCAAAAATGTAGACGTGGATATTCCGTTGGGTGTGCTGACCTGCGTAACCGGTGTTTCCGGTTCGGGAAAGAGTTCACTGGTCAACGAGATATTGTATAAGCACCTTGCAAAGTCTTTAAACCGTGCAAGATGTATTGCAGGAAAGCATGACGACATTGTCGGAATTGAGCAGTTGGACAAGGTCATTGATATTGACCAGTCACCAATCGGACGGACACCGCGTTCTAATCCGGCAACATATACCGGGGTATTCGATATGATTCGTGATTTGTTTGCGGCAACAACCGATGCTAAGGAACGCGGATACAAAAAAGGACGTTTCAGCTTTAATGTTAAGGGCGGACGCTGCGAAGCCTGCTCCGGTGACGGTATTATTAAAATTGAAATGCACTTCCTGCCGGACGTTTATGTGCCTTGCGAAGTCTGTGACGGCAAGCGTTACAACAGGGAAACGCTGGAGGTTAAGTACAAGGGCAAGAACATTTACGATGTACTGGATATGACGGTGGAAGAAGCCGTTACCTTCTTTGACAATGTGCCGAGTATCCGCCGTAAAATCGAAACACTCAATGATGTCGGACTGTCTTATGTCAAACTGGGACAGCCGTCTACAGAGCTTTCCGGCGGTGAAGCACAGCGTATCAAGCTGGCAACGGAGCTTTCAAAGCGAAGCACGGGAAAGACGATTTATATTTTGGACGAGCCGACAACGGGACTGCATTTTGCCGATGTGCATAAGCTGGTTGACATTTTGCATAAGCTGACGGAAGGCGGCAATACAGTGGTGGTAATCGAGCATAATCTTGATGTGATTAAGACGGCTGATTATATCATTGATATGGGACCAGAAGGCGGCGACCGCGGCGGCACAGTGATTGCCAAGGGTACACCGGAGGAAGTTGCAAAGGTCAAGAAGTCCTATACCGGGCAGTATGTGAAGAAGTATCTGGAGACGGAGTAGTTCGGGAATGAAAAGTAGTGTGGCGATACAGCCGATTGAGAAAGAGTGGAAAGACAGATGATTCGCGGAGTAATATTTGATATGGACGGTGTGATGATTGATTCGGAGCGCCAGTCTAACGAAGGGTGGCTTTGGGCGGCAGAACAGCTTGGCGTTGAAATGCCGATGTGGCTGATTGACAGCTTTAAGGGCGCACCCAACACATTGAGCTGTCAGTTTTTTGACAATTATTACCATGGCAAAATTGACTATTGGGAAGCACGAAAACTCAGAACGGAGCATATTTATAAAATCCGGGAAAAAGAAGGGCTGCCGATAAAAAAGGGACTGTTTGAACTGCTGGATTATATCCGTGCAAAAGGGATAAAATGTGCCGTTGCAACATCAACCCGCAGGGAAAGTGCTGAAAAGACGCTGCATACAATTGGCGCATGGGAATATCTGGACAGTGTGGTTTATGGGGACAGCGTGGAACACGGCAAGCCTGAACCGGATATTTTTCTGGCGGCAGCAGATAAAATCGGTGTGCTGCCACAGGAGTGTATTGTCATTGAAGACAGCATTAACGGCATTAAGGCGGGACATGCCGCAGGCATGAAAGTCGTGCATGTGCCGGATACGATTCAGATTGATGATACAATTCGTGCGCTGACTTACTGCGTGTGTGAGCATTTAGGCGAGGTGCCGGACGTGATTGAAAAATTAAATGCGCAGGTGTAGATTTGCCGGGAGTTGACAAAGAGGATTACAAAATGACTTTTTAAAAATCAGATTTTAAAAGTGAAGTAAAACAGGCAGAATAAGGCAGAATTGGCGGTTGCCAAGTATGGATTTGTTTTGTATAATGAAATAATACAATGAGCAGCAAAAGTAAAAGTTTCTGTTAATTAGGAAATGATTGCGCAATAAGAAGGAGGAAAACAGTGAACAGCGAATTAGTGTTGGTTCTTGATTTTGGCGGTCAGTACAATCAGTTGATTGCAAGACGTGTCAGAGAATGTAATGTATATGCAGAAGTGATTCCATACACAACAAGTCTGGAAGACATTAAAGCTAAAAATCCAAAGGGTATTATTTTTACCGGTGGTCCAAACAGTGTTTATAAGGAGGATTCACCGTCTTATGATAAATCAATTTTTGAAATTGGTGTGCCGATTCTCGGAATCTGTTACGGTTCACAGCTTATGGCATATAAGCTGGGTGGAGAAGTTGCGACAGCACCGGTCAGCGAGTACGGAAAGACAGATGTTGAAGTAGATACGTCTTCCCTGCTTTTTGAAGGAGTGTCTGCAACGACAACAACATGGATGAGCCATACGGATTATATCGCAAAAGCACCGCAGGGTTTTAAGATTACAGGCCACACAGGCAACTGTCCTGTTGCGGCGATGGAAAATGCAGAAAAAAAGTTATATGCGGTACAGTTCCATCCGGAAGTAATGCATTCCGTAGAAGGTCAGAAGATGTTGCACAATTTCTTATTTAATGTATGTAAATGTACCGGTGACTGGAAAATGGATTCTTTCGTGGAAACAACGATTGCACAGATTCGTGAAAAAGTCGGTGACGGTAAAGTACTTTGTGCATTATCAGGCGGTGTGGATTCATCTGTTGCAGCCGTTATGCTTGCAAAAGCAGTCGGCAAGCAGCTGACCTGCGTATTCGTAGACCACGGTCTGTTACGTAAAAATGAAGGTGATGAAGTAGAAGCTGTATTCGGACCGGATGGTCCATATGACCTGAATTTTATCAGAGTCAATGCACAGGAACGTTTCTACAGCAAACTTGCAGGAGTTACAGAACCGGAAGCAAAAAGAAAGATTATCGGAGAAGAATTTATCCGTGTATTTGAAGAAGAAGCAAAGAAAATCGGTGCTGTCGATTATCTTGTACAGGGAACGATTTATCCGGATGTCATTGAATCCGGTCTTGGAAAATCTGCAACGATTAAGTCCCACCATAATGTAGGCGGACTTCCTGATTATGTAGATTTCAAGGAAATCATTGAACCGCTTCGTATGCTGTTTAAGGACGAAGTAAGAAAAGCCGGACTGGAGTTAGGAATCCCTGAATATCTGGTATACCGCCAGCCGTTCCCGGGACCGGGACTTGGTATCCGTATTATCGGAGAAGTAACGGCAGATAAGGTTCGTATCGTTCAAGATGCGGATTACATTTACCGTGAAGAAATTGCTAAGGCAGGAGTAGAAGGTCTTGGTCAGTATTTTGCCGCACTGACGAATATGCGCAGTGTCGGTGTTATGGGTGATGAGCGTACTTATGATTACGCCGTTGCACTTCGTGCCGTATGCACAGCTGATTTCATGACTGCCGACTGCGCCCAGATTCCATGGGACGTTTTAAGCACAGTTGCAAACAGAATTGTCAACGAAGTCAAAGGGGTAAACCGAGTGTTGTACGACTGCACGAGCAAACCGCCGGCTACGATTGAGTTTGAATAATGGACAGAAATGCCGAAAGCCTGTATTTATGCGGGCTTCCGGCATTTATTTTATCAAATGGCTCTAGTTTGGCTCTATTTGTGGGGAGAGTAAATGATAAATAGAAGAAATTTAATAAGGAGCATTATATGACGAAAGTGAATTTTTATGATAGCATTGATGATTCAATGCTAAAGTTTGCAGTTATTATTGCAAAACATAATGGAAAATGGGTATTCTGTAAGCATAGAGAAAGAAGTACATGGGAAGTGCCGGGAGGACATAGAGAACAAGGTGAGGATATTCTTGAAACAGCAAAGAGAGAATTGTATGAGGAAACAGGAGCCATTAATTTTGAGATAAATCCGATATGTATTTATTCTGTGACGGCGCCAGACAACTTTGATGGGAAAGAAACCTTTGGAAAGTTATTTTTCGCGGAGATACATACATTTGAAAAAGATTTACATAGTGAGATAGAGAAAATAGCAATTATGAATGAACTACCGCTTAATTGGACATATCCGGAAATTCAACCAAGACTGCTAGAAGAAGCGAGACAAAGAGGATTTTTGCCTAAGAAGGATGAAATAAAATGGTTATTTTTTGATGTTGGTTCGACGCTGGTTGATGAAAGTAGAGTTTATGAAGATAGGATGAAAAAAATAGCTGAATTATCTAGTCTAACTCCGCAGCAAATTTATGAACATGCGATATCATTATACAGGAAAAATAAAAAAGGTGATTTAGAGATAGCAAAACAATTGGGGATAGAACTACCTAAATGGGAATCACAATATGAAAAGCTGTATACAGATTCTGAAGATTGCCTGAAAAGGTTAAGCAGAAATTATGAAATTGGTATAATCGCAAACCAACCATTAGGAACTTCTGAAAGATTAGAAAATCTCGGAGTGCGAAAATATATTGATTTAGTCATTGCATCAGCAGAAGAAGGTGTTTCAAAACCGGACAGACGTATATTTGAAATTGCTTTGGAAAGAAGTGGCTGTAAGCCGGAAAATGCTGTAATGATTGGTGACCGCATTGATAATGATATTGTACCAGCAAAACAGTTAGGAATGAAAACGATATGGATAAGACAGGGATTTGGAAGTTTGTGGACTGTAATGGAAGAGAGTGAAAAAGCCGATATTGAAGTTAATAACCTATCTGACATTTTGAATTATCTATAGGAGGGAAAGTGAATGTTCAAGGTTGCCATACTACAAAAACGTGCCATTAATGCACAAATAGATAAGAATATTGAAACTATCATTATGGCAATGGAAGAGGCTTCGGAAAACCATGCAGATATTCTTTTATTGCCGGAATGCTTTATTACAGGATATGATTTACCTATGTCATATGAAAAAAGTATTTCCGATGATGATATAAGAATTGCAAAAATATGTAAGTATGCAAAAAAATATAAAATTGGAGTAGTACTAACTTCATTTACGAAAGGTAGTAAGCAACCGCAGAACTCAGCCTTTGTTATCAATAAGTCGGGTAATATATTGATGAAATACTCTAAGGTGCATACCTGTGATTTCGCAGATGAAAGAGATGTTGAATCAGGGAAAGAATTTAAAGTGTGTGATTTTGAAGGAATACAATTAGGTATTATGATTTGTTATGACAGAGAGTTCCCAGAAAGTGCAAGAATACTGATGTTAAAAGGAGCTGAGGTTATTCTTGTCCCAAATGATTGCGGTTCTATGCAACCAAGAATCAGGGCACTTTCGACAAGAGCTTATGAAAATATGGTTGCAGTCGCTATGGCAAATCCGAATGGAGATAATGCTGGATGTTCCTGCGCATATAGTCCAATTTGCTGGGATAGAAACGGAAAATGTGTTGATAACACAGTTTTGCTGGCTGATGATAAAACTGAGGGGATTTTTTATGCAGAGTTTGATATGGAAGCTATTAGAGAATACAGGAATCGGGAAATGTTAGGAAACACATTTCGTAAGGTAGAATCATATAGTCGGTTGTTAAGTAAAGAAATCAAGGAACCATTTATAAGAGAAGGGCAGAATAGATAAGTCAGGAGGGGTGTGTTTTATGTCCTTAGGACTAAAAAGAGGAGTAGTGCAACTTGAACCGCATGATAAGCAATGGAACGAGATTGCTGTTCAAACAATTAAAACACTTAAAGCAATATTAGGTGATGATGTTATTGATATACAGCATATTGGAAGTACAGCAATACCAGCAATTAAAGCAAAGCCAATTATTGACATTGCTGTTGGGATAGATGATTTCAATCGAGTATTGTTGCATAATGAACAGTTGCAGCAAGAAGGAATTGTTTATCGTGGTTCGGATGTGGAACACCAGCTGCTTTATGTAATGGGTGATATGAAAAATGACACTAGGACACACCATATTCATGTCGTGAAATGGAACGGAACTGAGTGGAAGAATTACATTTATTTCAGGGATTATCTAAATTCTAATGAGAATGCGGCTTTACAGTATCAGCAGCTAAAGGAAGAACTGGAAAGAAAGTATGCAGACGATAGAATAGCTTATACCAGTGGAAAGCAGGATATGATAGATATTATCTTGAATCGTAAATAAACTGTTGACATGAGTAACTATAGGTGGTACATTAACTAAAAAATACAAGGAGAGCATACAAATGAATCAGAACTTACATTCAAGACGTTATATGTACATGTATTATAGACATACTGTGTTATAAGCTTTGCAAGGTTAATGCATTGACTTATAGCCGGTAGGTCTATTAGTCTAGTGCATAAAACCAGAATGTAAGTGATGTGTTAATATATATTACATCGTAAATTGGAATTATCGCACTGGACAATGAATGTTTGGTGCGATTTTTTTGTTATAGCGACGAGGAAAATGGTCATCGTGCTTGCACGAGTGAACATTTGACGACCGCTAATCAGAGCGAGATTCGCAGAGCCTATCTCGTCTCTGCGTGAAAGAGGTGCATGGAATGAATGATTTAATTAAATTGAAATTGGTAACAGAAGATGAAGCAGAGTGTTTGCATAGACTACAGGTAGAAGCGTTTATGCCATTATATGAAAAATATCAAGATGATGATACAAGTCCGGCAAAAGAAAGCCTGAAAAGAGTAACAGAGAAGATTATTGAGGAAAATTCAGATTTTTACTTCATTGTGTTTCATGGAGAAAAAGTTGGAGGTGTGAGAGTCAGATGGCATCAAGGCAAAAAGGTGCATGAAAATGTTAATTGGATATCTCCTATTTTCATAATTCCCAAATTTCAAAATAAAGGGATTGCGAGCACGGTAATAGAACAATTATTTGGCATTTATCCGAATACAATAGAATGGTGTTTAGATACGATTAAGCAGGAAACAGGCAATTGTCATTTATACGAAAAATGCGGCTTTGTTAGAGTTGGCGAGGATATAGTGGTAAATGAAAAGATGACATTGGTTGGTTATGTAAAAAATTGTATTAATGTGCGAAGATTTGAAGAAGAGGATGCAGATGAGGTTAGCAAGCTTATTGTAAGGAATTTCTTAGAGGTCAATAGCAAGGATTATGGAATTGCAGTTATGGAGGAACTTGCAAAGGTTTATGATTCAGGGAAAGTTCTAAATATTGCCAACTATGCACATATGTATGTCTTTGAATGGAATGGTAAGATAGTTGGTACGGGCTCGATTTCTAGTTTCTGGGGAAGTAAGACAGAAAGCATTTTGCTGACTATTTTCGTTTTGCCGGAATTGCATGGGAAAGGTATCGGAAGAAAAATCATAAATACATTGGAACAGGATGAGTTTTATGTAAGAGCAACTCGTATTGAGATACCTGCTTCTATTACAGCAACAGAATTTTACAGAAAATTTGGATATGATTATAAGAATGGTGTTAAGGAGTTGAATGAAGAACATCATTATAGATTGGAGAAATTTAAGGAGGCAGGACAATGAAACATTTTATACATTTGAACGATTTTTCAAAGCAGGAAATTTTTCAAATCTTTGAATTGGCGGATAAGTTAAAAGCAGATAACGGAGAATGTGATTGGTTGAAGGGGAAAGCAATTGTATTATTTTTTCCGGAAAGCAGCATTAGAACGAGGGTTTCTTTTGAAAAGGGAATAAAAATGTTGGGTGGAGATACAATTTTGTTTCCACCGGAAGCGCTTGACAAAAAAGAAGATATTAAGGATGTGATAGGATATCTGGAAAACTGGGCGGATATGGTTATTGTCCGTCACAAGGATTTGTCGTTGATAGAGTATATGGCGGAGCATTCGCATATTCCAATTATAAATGCTATGACTGCTGTAAATCATCCATGCGAGATATTAACAGATTTGTATTCTCTTTCAAAGAAATATGTGGATTACTCGGAAAAGGAATGTCTTTTTATGGGTTCAAAGGGGAATATTGGAAATACATGGAAAGAGGCATCGGAATTAGTGGGATTCAATTTTACACAGTGTTGTCCTAGAGGATATGAAATTGACGGAGCTAGTGTCTGCTATGAAATTGACAAAGCTGTTGTTGGCAAAGATATTATTTGCACAGATTCAATCCCATCAGCGGCGAAGGATGACTTTGAAGGTTATCAAATCACATTAGATCGTCTTAGATGTGCGAATGCGGATGCTTGCTTAAATCCGTGCCCACCATTCTTTAGGAGCGAGGAAGTGTCAGCAGATGCTATTGATAGTAAATATTTTGTGGGGTATGAGTTTAAGAAATCTTTGATAGAAGTACAGCAGGCAGTTATATGCTATTTACTTAGCTATGAGTAAATATCGTGCCTATGGTGCGAGATTTTGAATTTTGAATTATAACATTTATCCTTGCAGAAACATAAGTGCTTATGTTAGGATACTACTTAAGGAAAGTACCCATGACAGGGCGTTAAGCGTCCGGGGGACGCTTGTTTAGCGCCGACCGGAGCGGAGCGTAGAGGTAGCCTCCCGAGTTTTATGATACCGGGCAACCGGAATACATAGGAAGGGAGGTGGCGCCGATGACGGCTTATGAGATCATTTCGATTTTCATTGGGATATTAGCATTGTTGATGTCCTTTGGTAGCTTGATTGTAGCGTTGCTTGCCTTTCTCGATAAGAGAAACAAGCGAAAATAAAAATGCCTATCCTGTCTGCCAACAGGATAGGCGGTGTCCTTAAGGACATTCATTAACCTAAACTCGGAGCATCCACCTTTGGAGTGGGTGCTTTCTGTTTAATTAGATATTATCATCTTATGTCTGATAATTCAAGAGGTTTTACTAATTTGGATAATTTTTTACAGTAAGGCGGTCAGTGCCTTTTTTGACAACCATATTGTCATCAAGCAGATGTTGCTTGATTTCTTCAATATTTTCATTGATATGTTGCAAACTGTCAGCATACTCTTCTTCTGAATATTCATCTTTAGCATTTATCATATTTTCACGAATTTCCAGAGCTTTCATGTAGGTACAGAGTTTTTTATTGATGAGGTTGTTCTTAAAGGACAGCTTAACAGTAGCAGGTTTGAAATTGCCCTCATCGTCCTTATCTGCCTCAAATTTCATATCAATCTGGTCATCCAGTTTAAACAGTAATGATAATACATCAGAAACTGTTTCTATATCAAAATCCATGAAAATGTTAATGCTGATGCCTAGTGCATTGGCAATCTTTAAAAGCTGGTCAGGCTTTGGATTACGGATTCCATATTCATATTTCTTTATTGTTGCGGAGTTTATGCCGGATAACTGACCAAGCGTTTCCTGCGATATTCCACGCATATTGCGAAAGTATTTAATCTTTTCTCCAGTAGTCATAAAAATGCTCCTTTATGATTTGTTACCCCTATTCTATCACAATGGGACACATTTGTGTATAAAAATTTAGTTAAATTGTTTGACAGACACAAATGTGTACTATATAATACGGATAAACAAGGTCACAAAAGTGTACTGATGTAAAACATGAAAGGAGAATGCGATATGGAGAATACGATGAAGATGTATGTAACAGTGGATGAAGCAGCACAGATTCTTGGAGTATCAAGAGGATATACGATGTATATAACTGGTAGTAAAAAAATGTAAAAATGAGTTAACTAAGTCTCCATTGTGATAAGAGATAATATAACATATACTATGATTACCAGCTGGGTGAAAACAGGAAAGGAGAATGTCAATGGAATTGAAAATTGGAAGCAAAATAGCAGAGTTGCGAAAAGCGAAATGAATGACACAAGAGCAATTGGCATTGGCTTTGGGAATTTCGGAACCAGCCGTTAGCAAATGGTAGACGGATAATTCGTATCCAGACATTACGCTATTATGTCCTTTGGCAAGAGCTTTGGACACAAATGTAGATACATTGTTGGAATATGATGAAGTAATGACAGAAGAAAAAGTAAAAGTGTACACAAATGAAATAATAGAAATTGAAAGAAATGGCAATGTTTTATTGGCAAATGAAAAGTTACAGAAATTATTATGTCAATATCCGAATAGTGTGTCTGTGAAAATTCATGCTGTTACACTGATCACTTCTTTTCAAGTAATGCATCCAGAGTGTGCGGAAACTCAAAGGAATGAATGGGAGAAACAAAAGAAAAAGTTGTTGGAAGAAGTATATGAAAGCAAAAATCCGACATATATGAATTATGCGATTTCAGCTTTGGCAGTACTTGCAATACAAAATAATGAACTGGACAAAGCAGAAACATTACTTAAACAATTACCAGAAAATATTGGAGACATTACACATTACTGGGTACAGATATATTTGAAAAGAGGGAATAATGATAAAGCGTTGGAGTTGCTTCAAAAAAGAATGTTTTCATTAGCAAATCAAATATTGATGTGTTTATCATTAATGATAGAAAAAGTACAGACAGATTACAATAAAGCACTGGAATTGTGTAGAATTTATAAAAAAATAGAGGAAACATTCGAAGTGCAGGGCAAATCAAGCGAGTTAGTATATGCTTTAGTGTACAATAGAGCTGGATATGAAGATAAGGCAACAGATAGCATCATTCGTTATTTAGAAAACTGTATAACAGATGAAACGGTAATTCCTAACCCGATTTTATTTTCGCCAACGATAAACTTCAAACAGGATAATTCATCGAAAAAAATGAGAAAAGAGATGATATTAAGAGGTCTTTCTGAAGATGAAACATTTTCAAAAATCTGTGAAAATGAAGATGTAAAGCGCTTAATTAAAAAGTTAAGTTCAGAGGTTTAATATTTTTAATGAAAAGCAAATAGAGGTGATAGATTTGGGAAAATGATGATACTGACATTTGAAGATGGTGAGGATGAAATACTGAATAACATAATGTCTTATGTCAGTACAGGAACAAAGGAACTTCAATCGTTTGTAAGTGCAAAGAAAAATTTGATTTTTTCGGGTTTGGAAATAGATATCACAAAACGATTGGTGAAAAAGCAACAGGAAGAAATCATTTTAACATTTACAGAATTTGAAATATTATTGTTGTTGGCTCAAAATGCCGGAATAGTATTCAGCAAAGAGCAGATTTATGATATTGTCCGGAAGGAATCCTATTCCGGTGATTACAACATCGTCATGAGCCATATCAGCAACATACGGGAAAAGATAGAGGACAATCCCAGCAAGCCAGTTTACATACAGACGGTTTGGGGTGTGGGTTATCGGCTTAATCCCAAAATGGTCAAATGATAATAATTTAGGTCAAACTGGGATACAAATTTAATCAAGCAATCAAGTAATCATGTGTTTAAATATAGAAAACGCTGTAAAATCTTTCGTTGATTTTTACAGCGTCTTTGGCTATAATAAAAAATAGAATATAGTATTGATTTTGAAAGAATGGTAACTATGCCAAATATATTACCGGTATCTGATTTGAGAAATTACAATGAAGTGTTGAAGAACTGCCAGGTGGGAGAACCTGTTTTTCTTACGAAAAATGGCAGGGGAAGATTTGTGGTAATGGATATAGAAGATTATGAGCGAGATAAAGCAGAAAAGAAACTTTTAGAGAAGCTGCAAGAAGCAGAAGCGGCTGTGAAAGATGGAAACGGTTGGGTGTCATTGGATGAGCTCAAGACAATGGTGGGAGAATAGGATATGATGAAATTACGGATCAATCCGTTAGTGGCAAAGGACTTGAAATCTATTAAAGATTATATTGCTGAGGACAATGCAGATAAAGCATTGGAAATAATACAGGAGATTTACCGCCAGTTTGAAAATATACAGCAGTTTTCCTTACATTGGTGCAGACTTGTCTAAGCGTGTGAGTTTTAAGACGGATTATAAGTATGTGGTGTGGCAAGATTATGTTGTTCTGTATAAGGTTGTTAAAGAAACAGTAGAGATTTATCGGGTGGTAAATCGGTATCAGGATATTACGAGAATATTTGAATAGTATTAATCGGTAAATACTATATTGCTTCATAATTAATTGGAATTGCTTGTTTTTGTTAAAGTATTAAAATAGATGGAATTTGTAAAATGTATATATGATATTTCTTTTAAAGTGTTAGGAAAAGTTGTAGTAAAAATTTTTTGACCATTTAAACTATAAATGTATAATTGTTTGCCTAAGATAGTGTATGAGAGTATAATTGAATAAGCAGATGAACATATAAAGATATTATTTAGGTATACAATGCAATTTTTGAGCGTTATAAATTGATAATGTTCGCTAGGAACGGGATAAAATGTATATGTTTTCATGATATGAGTATATGCTTCTTATTAATAAAATATACGGAGGAAAATGCAGATGGCAAAAGTTTTTTTATCACATAGTAGTGAGGATAAGGAATGGTATGTAAACATTGTATATAAGAAATTGGTAAAGGCTCTAGGAGAAGATAGTGTCGTGATTGATAATGTGGTGTTTCAAGAAGGCAGAAAAACTATTGAAGAGATATATTATCAATTAGGAGTAACAGATTTGTTTGTGATTTTTTTGTCTGACAAAGCTTTGGCCTCACAGTGGGTACAAGATGAACTAAAAAAGGTTGAGGATATAGCTGAAGAGAAGAAAAAGTATCAGATTTGTCCAATTATTATAGATGCAATTGTGAAATATGACGATGATAGAATTCCTACATGGATGCGACAAGAATATAATATTCAGAGAATATGTAGCCAAACAAAAGCGTCTAATGTCATTAGACAACGTATGATAGAGATTTCTTATGAAAAACATCCTAAGTTAAAAGAAAGGAATCTACTTTTTGTTGGACGTAATGAATATTTACGAAATTTTGAAGAAAGAATGGATGACTTTGATAAAGAAACACCAGTGGCAATTATTGCATCGGGACTTGAAGGAATAGGAAGGAGAACCTTCTTGAAACACAGTTTGTATAAAAGTAATATTGTAAAGGAAACTTTTCCATTTTCGTATATTGTATTAAGATCTGATGAAAGTATAGAAGATTGCATTTTGAAATTGTATGATCTTGGATTTATTACTGACGTTGAAATTACAATTGAATTAGTTGCAAGTATGGATATGAAGACTAAAGTCTCTCTTTTAAGAGATATTATTGTTCAATTGCAAAAAAGTAGGGAATTGGTATTTGTTATTGATAATGGATGTATTGTGAATCATGAGGGAGAAATGGCAGAATGGTTTGATGATGCCATTCAAGATTTGGATGTTAAAAGTAAAATTACATTTTTATTGGTTTGTAAATTTAGATATTTTGTTAAAGGATTAAAATCAGAGCGTGTATACGATATTGCCTTGCCAGAATTGGATATTAAGGAAAGAAATGGATTATTAAAAAGATATCTTGAATTGGAAAATGTAAATTTGAACACAGAGAATACAAAAATAGTAAGTAATCTTTTGACAGGTTTGCCGGAGCAAGTCTTTTTTGCTGTTTCAATGATTAAAAATCAAGGATGGCAATATTTCTACAATAATATTAATGATGTTACATATTTCAGCAACCGAAAAGCAGCAATTATGTTGCAAGATGTGAGAGAGAATGGGGAGTTGATGGAATTTTTGGCTCTAATTGGATCTTTTGATTATATCAGTATTAGCTATTTAATGTCTATTGTATCAGATTCCTTTAAGTATATGAACTATATTGATGAATTATATTATCGAGGAATATGTGAATATGTAGGTGTATTACGTGAATATATTAGGGTAAATGATACAATAAGGGATTATCTTCAGCGAAGCGAATACAAAATCTCCAAAGCACATGAGAAAAGGCTCAAAGAAAATGTACATGATTTTGTAAATAACATTGACGATAGAGATTATGATGTCCCAGAACTATTGCATAGTTTGAAAACTTCATTAATTGAAGGGATTGATATTGATAATAAATATATTATTCCATCAATTTATTTGAAAATAATGAATGATTTATATAATTTTGGTAAAAATAATGAGGTTGTACAATTTGCTGATAAGGCATTGCAAGGTTCTTCATTTATGGATCAACGAATTATTTTTGAAATAAGATATTTATTGTGCTCAGCATTAGCCAAACTTAGAAAAGACCGGTTTAAGGATGAAGTAATGAAGATAGAAGGCGCTGATCATGAATTTTTATTTGGATTTTATTATAGACAGATTGGAAGATTTGATAAAGCTCTAGAACGAATCAATAATAGTTTAAAGTTAAGAGAAAATTTTTCTAAAGCAAAACGAGAGAAGGTACAGATATATATCGGAATGCAAGATTATGAATCGGCATTGGAATTAGCAAGGTTAAATTATGAAAATTATAAGGATAATCCATATCATATACAGGCATATTTTACTTGTGTAATAAAATCCGACAATGTTGATAATAAAAAGAAGATTTTGCAAGAATTAATTGAAAACATGGAAAGTATTGGTAGCAAAATATCGGAAGAATTAACGCTTAGATTTAAAGCACAATATGCTGCCTTTATGGAGAATGATTATGATGTAGCAATTGGATATATAAATCAGGCAATAGAAATGAATGAAAATATTCATTATGCGAGGTTGGTTAAATTTGATATCGCAGAGAAATTTGGTGATATAAAAACCATGCAAGATATTGCTGACTATTTTAAAAAGGTTGAATTGAGGCAGAGATATAATGATAACATTGTTTGCATGGATTCTTTGATTAGAGCTAAAAAGGGTGATTGTATTGGTGCTATTGAGTATTTTAAGATGCATATTAAAAACTATACAGATGAGGCAAAAGATCGTTTTATTATACGGTTAAATAAATATGCTTCGTAAGTTGTAGATGGGTACAATTTGGGTACAGCAGCTTTGAAACCATATTAACAAGAAGCAAAACCGTATCAAAATGATACACTTTTGGAACGTGATAACAACAAATTTACATGAAAAATCAAACCAGAAAAAGAGTTTGAATAACGGATTAAAATGCCGAAAGCCTGTATTTATGCGGGTTTCCGGCCTTTGTTTTATCGAATGGATCTAGTTTGGCTCTATTTGTTGAGAGAAAAGGATTTTTTATAAGTTTTTAATGAAAAAATTATTACACCTGATATTGATGCAGACAGTATTGCTGAAAGGATATATAGAGATTCAGCAAATGAAGGATAAGGGTATTACGAATGGCAAGAACAGAAAAAGTGATAATGACGAATATGTGTATGGTGTTTGTGAAAAACAGGGTACTTGTCCAAGATAAGAGAGATGACGATTACTCTGGAATAACATTTCCGGGAGGACATGTAGAAAGAGGAGAATCATTTACAGATGCTGTGATACGCGAAGTGTGGGAAGAAACTGGATTGAAAATTTCAGAACCAAAACTTTGTGGGATAAAAGACTGGATGAAGGATGAGGAAATAAGATATATAGTGTTATTATATAAGACAGATAAGTTTGAAGGAATAGTTACTTCGTCTGAAGAAGGGGATGTATTCTGGCTGACATTAGATGAAATGAAGCAGAGAAAACTTGCTTATGGAATGGATAAGATGTTGGAAGTATTTTTAAATGACAATATTAGTGAATATTTCTTTTTTGAAGAAAATGGAAAATGGATAGAAGAGTTGAAATAGTTTAAATAAATGCAAAGGAGTTTGAAGTGGATATTTTATTTAAGAATGATGATTTTGTATTTTCATACAGAGTTGGTGGAATATTGATACGCAATGGAAAAATTCTATTACAGCGTCCTAAGAATGATGATTATTCCATTATAGGTGGACATGTAGCAGCAATGGAAACAAGTATAGAAACTTTGAAGCGGGAATTTGAAGAAGAACTTCACACTAAAATAGAGGTAGATAATCTGCTGGCGATTGGTGAAATATATTTTCCATGGGGTAAAAGACCATGCCATCAGATATGTTTATATTATAATGTACATCTCGTTAATTATGATATTCCTTTAGATGGAGTATTTCATGGTTATGATGGTCTGGATGACAAAAGGATTGATTTAGATTTTTGCTGGGTTCCACTTGAGGATTTAAAGAATGATGTAAAGGTATATCCGCAGGAGTTGGTACCTTATATTCTTGAACCAAAGAAGGAAATTGTACATTTTGTTTCAAAGCAAATTTAGAAGATGAGATTATAGGTGTCGATGGAGAAGAAATATGTTAGAAGTTAAATTTTATGATACAGTAGATGATTCATTACTGAAGTTTGCAGTAATAATTTCACAGAGCAACGGCAAGTGGGTGTTTTGTAAGCATAAAGAAAGAGATACCTATGAAGTGCCGGGAGGGCATCGAGAAGCAGGCGAAAATATTCTCGAAACCGCTAAAAGGGAGCTCCAGGAAGAAACAGGAGCAGTAAAATATGAGATAAAGCCAATCTGTGTATATTCAGTGATAGGCAAGACAAGAGTAAATGATACAGGCGAGGAAACCTTTGGAATGCTTTATTTTGCGGAGATAAATGAATTCGCTAAAGAATTACATAGTGAAATGGAAAAGGTTATATTAATGGGTGAGTTGCCTGAGAATTGGACATATCCGTTGATTCAGCCTAAATTGATTGAAAAATATAAGCAGATAGAAAAGCAGTCTTACAGTCAGATACAGCTGGTAGAAAACAGACTATAGAATACATAAAGAATATTAGCTAGCACTTTCCAAAGTTGGGCAACTATTATTCGGAGCATCTTCAAGGCTATTGAGAAAAGAATATCCTGTCCTTATAGAGCAGATACCAAAAGGATTATGGGGAGGTAAGTCATGGAAGCCTATAGTGGATGAAAAACATCTTGATAACTGTATATCATATATTAGAAGACATCAACATGATAATACAAAGTTATAATTAGCTTGATTGTATATTTGCTTTATAGGTGTTGATATATTGCATAGCTTATGTCTAATCGGCATAAAATTATAATAGAAAGTCCTATTGACTTTCTGCTTTGTTCTTGCTAGTATGTAAATACAAAGAAAGTTTACCACTGACCGATATGTGGTATATAAATGGTCGGGTTGAAAGTTTACCGCTGACCGATATGCGGTATATAAATGGTTGGGTCGAAAGTTTAGTCCTTCGCCGTAAGGCGGGGGACTTTTTCTATATGGAGAAAATTACATGAAGAAAACAGGATTTTATATAATTAAAGATAAGTTTTTTGAAGATATGCCAGACCCATATCTTAAGGGGAATAAGGCGGGGAACCGACCTCATTATTATTGCTTTGAAGACACAAATACAGGGATATATTGGATGATACCATTATCAAGTCGTATTGATAAATATAAAGGAATTGTAGAGAAAAAAGCTAAGGCAGGTAAGCCATGCGATATTATACATATTGTAAAGCTGGACGATAGCCGAGAAAGTGCATTTTTGATACAGGATATGTTCCCAATAACAGAGGAATATATAGAACGCGAGTATACCATAGGCGGTAATCATCTCATGCTTACTAGTGAGCATACGGCAAATGAAATTGAGCAGAAAGCAAGAAAAGTCATGGGTATGCTAAAGAGAGGGGTTAAATTTACACCGACACAGCCAGATGTTATGGCAATTTTGAAAAAACTGAAAGAACGCATAGTGGGAAGACATGCTGATGACAGCTTATAAAATAAAAATGCCTATCCTGTCTGATCCACAGAGACCGTTTCAAGTTTTGTGTAAACGTTAAAAACTGATATAAGATTTGTGAAT
>ERZ791825.262-NODE-262-length-49629-cov-26.183867_pt1 | contig 49629 bp, 60 predicted proteins | sample MGYA00510298_ERZ791825 | MGnify/ENA primary metagenome ERZ791825 (study PRJEB30046, sample SAMN00792010) | human gut metagenome | study: EMG produced TPA metagenomics assembly of the A metagenome-wide association study of gut microbiota in type 2... | reverse complement strand
CAGTTCTCCCACGACTTGTGCGAGATCATCTTTACTGATTAAAATCGGATTGCCTTCTTTGTCCAAAGCACGTACATAATTTATCTCTTTTTTCTGGGGAAGTGCGCTTTCGACTTCCTTCATCGTTTTTATAACTCCCATAATTATTTGATTTTAAATTGAACATTGTTTTAATCTTTTCTGAACACCACATCCTGAATCTTCCAGTTCCAGGTCTTGTCGTCCTTCTTCCCGCTATTATGGAAATTCAAGGCTGACTTAATGATATTCTCTTTTAAATCATTTTTCTTGAACTCGACTTCCGCCTTCTGCGGAAATTCCTTTACCTGCGCGGTATCTACTGAGATAATCAGCGCAACCAATAATGTGTCTAACATAATCCTTTTTATTACATTAATAATCGAATACCAATCTCCTTAATACGCTGCCGACCGCTATGCCGGCAGCATCCGCAAGTATGTCCAGCCAGTCCCAGCCCGAACCGACCTTGCAATTCTTTTTATACATCCAGTCAGCGGCTTCTTTCGTCACGCCTGCCGTAACGGCACAGAGTTCACCCGCTGTCAGCGTGATGACAAGGCATGCAAGAAAATGCAGCAGCTTGTCGTTGAGTTTTAAAAGCATATCCAACATAACCATTATCCACAGTAAAAATGAATCCAATGACTACCGTCAAAAACGAAAAAGCAGGATATTTGATTGATTGAAGAAGCGTTCGTTGTGCCTCTGTTATTGGCATTCATCAGGGGACCTTTTACCCAAACATTCCGGTTCAACTGGTTCTTCAAATATACAATCCGACCCGTAACAGCCGAACTTGGAAGAAACAGGGTAGGGTCAAAACTTAGATCCGGTCCTCCATATATGATAATGTCATCGGTATCACTGACCGTATAGCTCGGTGGGGCAGACATCATACTGCTGCCTAAAATGCGGACACCCGCAGCAAATCCGGAAGCCCGTAATCTGCTTATTCTTACCGATTCACCGCTCCTGGCATTCAAATCTACATTACCCAATGCTTCTATCGCATAAGTATCATATCCGGCCTGGGCTATCACTTTTACACCGGTTGAATGGTCACCGTAGGCACCCAAACTGAGTGCCGTAATCCCATCCCCACGAATACCGCACATTGCCCCGGAAGAGACATTCACTTCAAAAAATTTCCCGCCATCCTTGCCTATCCTCAATATCGCGGTCGGATTTTCCTTTTCGTTTTCAAGTCCTCTGTTGGTTATCTCGAATGCACCGATATAACCTTCGGTTGCGGTAACACTGCCTGTAAAATCCCCGTCTGCGCCATCCAGATGCTTCACCCTCAGGTTATCCACGTCGATAAGGTCTGCATCTATCTTTCTGGCAAGCAAAAGCTGCGTGCCCAGTAGCGGGTATTCCTGGATGGATTTCCAGGAAGTGGTGTCCGGGTTTTGGGCCACATCGTCGAACGGGTGCATCTCGCTGTTTCCGGCCACCGGATTCATCCACATGAATACAAACCCCTTGTCCTTATCCAGAAAATATTCCCCGTTCTTGTATTTGAACGGCAGCGGTTTCCAGTCACCATCGACCGGGAAGGGGGACGGGTTCTGCCGAACAATGCTGGCCCTCTTCTGAGCAAGAAGGGTCTCGCGGGCACTATCACGGTACGCTTCCACAATCACGGAATCCGCATTGCCCCACTTGTCAGACGGAAGGTAGTATTCCCATTCGGACGATGCACCGGGGGAATCCGCCGTACCAAGGTCCTTGCCGGACGACTGGACATGCAGCCGCCAGAATACGTCCAGCAGGGCCGCATCAGCCCCGCTGCGGTGCAGGGCTTTCAGCTTCAGCGGCACCATCTGTACATTGTTACAGTCCACAGAGATGGCAGCCGGCTGGCACTCGATGTCAACGTATTCCACCGGGTCAGGCTCACGTACCGCCACGACACTCAAAACCGCTGTTACCATCATAGCTCAATAGGATTTGTATTCGTGGCGATTACTCTGAATGTCTTGGCCCGCGCCGCATCCGTATAGGTCAGTGCAATGTCCTTGCCCTGGAACTTGTTGCTGTCCTTTCCCGACAGCGTGAACGGATTGTTCTCGCCATCGAATGTGGCGAAGTCCCAACTTGCCACCGCCACTTCCTCTCCGGACTGGCGTTTATAGGCATACGGCGTCAGCGTTCCCGTTTCTCCCGGATATATCTGCCCGTCAGAAGCAAGCCCCTTGACCTTGAATGCCGCCAGTATAGGGTCTGAGAGGTCGAACACGGTAATGAAACCCTTGGCGATAACCTTCGCATTCTGCACAGCCTCACAACTTACCACCAGCGAACCGTCAATATCATTCGCGGCAATGTTCTGGGTTCCCTGAGTTCCGAGATTCTCTTCCCCGGAAGGCAGTTGCTTCTTCCATTGGAGCGTGATATTGCCCAAATCGTTGATAAGGTCTCCGCCACTGTACAGCGATGCCTTCAATGTCAGCACTTCGGACGGATTGATTATCTGCGTACCCTTGTCTGAAGTGATGAATAACTCATACTGTTTACCCGATGATTCCTGGATGACAACATCCGTCGCAAGCTCGTTGAATGCGACCGTATGCCCGCCGATTTCAACTTCCCCGGAAACGGTTATGCGGTCATTGTCATATCCGGAAATGGGCACGAGGTTCTTCATGACGCGAAGTCCGGTCATGGGATAGGACTGCGAGTCTACACTTACATTGTATCCGGTTACGCGTTTGAAAGTACCGGCAAACTGTTCCGTAGTACACAGCCCGTCCTCCCCAAATGCAAGTTCGGTTCCGTTGTACTTGAATACAAGTTTGGAAGGAATGAGGATGCGCCCGCTGCTCACATCCCGCAATACGACGATGACAATAGGGCGTTTGTCCTCTGCGAGTGCTTCAAAGTCCGGCGTATACTTGTCACTACCCTTTGTCCATGCTTGGATAAGAGGTCCGTTATCCACGCGTACATACCCGTTGACGGTCGTTCCGTTGCTCACCGCCACGATAGCCAGTGAAGCGGTCACTTGATTCTGGTTCATCGTCTGCCTCCTTTCCTTTTTCCGTCAGTCTTTGCCCCGGCCGGCTGTTCCGGACCGGTCACACTGTCGTCACCCTCTTCCGACGCCCCACTATCGCTGTCCGGATTCGGTTCCTGACTGAAACCGGGGTCTATTTCCTCTTCCTCTCCGGGTGTCACGCTGAAACCGGGGTCGATGTCCTCCGTACCCTGCATCGCTTCCTGCTGTTTATCAATCAACTCTTTCAACTCACGTGCCGAGCCGATGATGTCGATGTCAAGAAGAGTACCCACATTCCGCATCTCACTGATAGGAATGTACACCCTGCCATCCGGAAGGGTATTCATTATCCCAAAGAATTTGCCTTCGAGCTTTGCCTTTTCTACAATTACGTACATATTGATTAAAGTTTAAAGTTGTTACTATTCATATACCGGACCCGTGGCAATGAATACCGTCTGTCCGTCAATCTGTGAGGAGATAACGGCGCCTTCCTCGTCTCCCATCAGGGACTCACCTGTGAGAAGCCCCACTTCCGCCCGCACATGGAAGATATATTTTGCCGGGAAACCCTTGTCCGCCGGAATGAACTCCAGTGTCCGCCCGCCGGTTGCCAGCACCTTTTCCGGCTCGCCCGGCTTGGCACTCTGGCCTTTCCATGTGATGCGGAAAAGGTCATCGTACTCTGTACCGTATTCACGGCGGTTGTCGAAGATGCGTATTTCATAGGCGCTCGGCTGCTTCATATCATCGGAAAGGGTAAAACCCTTTGTCTGGATAATTTCGCAATTTAAGGAAACGGCCATCTCCGTCTTTACCTCAATAACCTTTTCCAGCCGCCCGTCCGTAGGGGCCTGCGGTCTGCTGCCCGCATATTCACAGGCGCGGCAACGGAAGCTTGCACCGGTGACATACTTCGCCTGGTATACCAGCTTGCGGGTGTACACTCCGTTCACGTCATGGCAGACAATACCGGGGTCGTCCGGCTTAACAGGACGGTATGCTCCGTCTTCAAGAATGTCCCAGAAGTATGCGGCGTGTTCATCATCCACGGGTTCGGTCCCTGTATAAAGCTGCGGTTCTATCTCCCTGTCCCAATAGCCGGAACGGTCGGCCAGGCGCAGCGGGTCGGTCACCATCACGGAATCACCCTTCAGGCGCAACGAATACGCCTTGTTGTCGTACAGGTGCGAATACGACCTGATGCTCCTTTCGAGCCTGACCTCGCGGTTCGTGCGCGGGTCAGTGAATATCGCGATACCGAAATACTCCACCGGCTTCTCCGGCGGAATGTTCTTCCTGATGGTAAGCGCATATTTGGGCACACCGCCGCTGCCGTCGGAAATGCTGTAATACTCGCCCTCGACGATGCGGTTGGCCGACTTGTCACGGGGCGCACCCTCGAACCACTCCACCCCCGTGAGTTCCATTTCACCGAATACAATATTCTCGTCGAATGCCGATACCTTCGGTACGATGACCAGCGGTGTCAGGGTCCGGTCGGGGCTGTATTCCCGCAGCTGCTTGTCATACGTCTGCACGGGACTGCCCGACAGTACGATTATCTCTCCCTGAAGGGAAAGGGGGGCAACGTAAATACGGCCCCACTGCTTGTTACTCTTTAATCCCATATACCTATAAATTCTTATACGATGTCAAATCCTAAATTCATATCCACTTTCTCCAACCTGCCATTTACCGGAAAGAATACCCGGCAGGTGAATATCACGGACTTGCTTACAAAACCGAAATCCGAACCGACCCCGTGCTGATTCCCGTTGTCAATATGAATGGCAAGCCTGTTGCCATCCACGTACTCAGGCGTCCAGAGGTTATCTGCCGGAACGTTGCCACTGTTGCGGAACCACTCCACTTCGGTAGCATCGTCCGCCATCACATCATCCGTTATGTCAATTGTACCATAGAAAACGCGCCCGGAAATTACCTCATCCACACCTCCTATGACGAATGCCTCCCCGCCTGATAGTGAGAGCTGGAGCGAATACCTGCTGTCGCCCTCAAGGAGTCCCCATGACGGAGAGTTCCATTTTGGTTCGTCGGTTGTCTTGTCCTTCAGACACCCCCACTTGCAGCCAAGGTGGTAGACCGTATGCTGTTCCAGCAGGGTATATTCGCTGCCGGAAGGTTTCGACAGTTCGTGCTGTACAAACCGGTAAGGAGCGCCGCTCTGGGCCGTTTCCAGCGACCAGACACCCCGGTCTACCTTGTTGGGAATGACATCGCCGTTGTGGTCGAGTTGGTAGAATTTCTCGGCAATGACTGTCTGTGCCATGACGCCTGTCTCATTCTCGGAAATCGGCAGCTTTTCAAGTGCCTTGGTACGGGGAAATCTGCCGATACTGATTGAGTAGTTGTAATCCTCCAGTATTGGCTTAAACACGTTAGCCAAAAACATGATGCGCCCCTCACGCGAAGAAATCATCCACGACTGCGCCCGTTCGTTGAAGCCACCTGCTTCAGGCAGCGTACTGTTACCCCTGCGGGTTACGTTGTAGCCGGCCAACGGCGGATAGTTCGTGCCTCCAGGTACTTCGCTGTCCGGATAGAGCACGACCGTTATGCTATTCTCCTGCGCATTGGTGGTAAGAATACGCATCCAGCTTGTATAATAGTCGGAACCGCCCGTTAGTAATGTATTAATGATGGAAAAGCAGACATCATTCTCCTGGAACTTCATGAAGTCGAAGTCCGTGCGTTTCTCTATTTTCAAACGATAGGTGCTCTCGCCCAAATCCTCCACGGATTCTATCTTACCAATCTCAGTGAAGGAGTAATCTGACTCCATTCCTTGAATCTGGTTTATTATCAAGTCAAGCACTGACAGTGAACCGCGGACTTCCAACCGTTCTACCTGTGCCCGGCCATCAGGGAATATCCCTGCACCCTTGCCGGCAATCATACTGTCTACGAACTCGCCGAACCTTACCGGGTCCATGAAGGTTTTCGTACCGTATGCCGTGTCCGGATATAACCGGGAAAAGAAGTCATACAGACAGCGGCGTGCCGAATACAGGTTGTTGTCCGTCGGAAGGGTACGGTCGCCGGTCCTGATTATATCGGGAAGGGATGATGCGACATCACGGATATAGTTCTGCACCCCGGTTATGCCGTCCCGTATCTGTTCGAGCGTTCCGGGACTCAGGGCGTCGCTTATCTCCAGGTCCATCTTCGAGGGCAGGTTCACATTCCGGGTAATCTTCGTGATACGGCTGTCACGGTAACCGGTATCCGGAAAATACTTCCGGCTCTCCAGCCTTACACGCCGTCCGATGAACAGCTCCGCACCGTGCTCCTCAACCCATACATGGTCAGTCGGGGCCTTGTAGACGCCGATGTCCTGCCAGTGTTCCCGATTATACTTGTCTACGGCATCGCTGAACTCCTTTTCGGCCGACGGATAATACTCGTCGGGCATGCGGATATTCCAGATTATATAATGGTCGCCCACCTTCGGGACAAGCGTGTCACCCGGAAGCTGCATGCCGTCATCATAAGGCCAGATGGTCACAATCTCGAATTCACGGGTGTCGCTGTCGAAATTGACATCGAAATAGTGTCCGTCATCCTTGCCGAGCCCTGCAAGCTCACCGTCCTGGAACGATACGCGCTTGACCGCTCCGGGAAGTTCATAACTGTTCGGGTCGAAATCCAGGGAAGCGTCACTGAAATAATATACCGTGTAGGGTTCACCGTCCTTGTCCTTCACCTCCTTGCTGCGCACGCCGCTTACCGTACCCACACGCCTGGGATAGATACCGCTGAAGGCATCGCGTTCGTAGCGGTCGAATATGCCGTACTCGTCAACGCCCACCTCGACAAACTTCTTCCCGCCCGGAAGCATCAGGCGGCTGCTGCCGTACTTTTCCGGGTCGATGTTGCGCGAGGAGCCTATCGGGAACAGGCGGGTGTAGAACCCGGCCGTACTGCCCGTGACGCGTTCCAGGGAAACCAGCCCACCGCCGTAACCCAGCGTGATGCTTTCCCCGTGCTCGCAGCGGCAGACGTTCACCGTCTGCCCCTCGACCCACCATTCGGCCTTGCCGCCCACTTTTTCGGCAATCGCCTTCAGTGCCTCGTTGCAGTACATCCCCTCGTAATCTATGACGATGAGTTCCGTACCGTCAACCTGCCCGACCTTCCAGTCGGTGACATCCCCCATGCCGGCATTGACGGCACTGACCACCAGCGCCACATGCTCCCGCGGCGTGGCTGTCAGTGTGAACACCGGTTCGGCATCGCCGTCCGTCGTCTCCAGTACAAGGAAACGCCTGACGAGGCTCTCGATGCCGTACAGTTTCAGATCGTAACGCCATTCGCCTTCACTCACCTGCTTCGGCGTGTAGCGTTCCGTCAGCCAGTAACGCTCGCCCATGAAGTCCGTGTAGTCGTTCACATCGACGGCTATATGGGCATGGTGCGTGAAGGAGAGGGCCAGCACGTTGTCACCCTGCACCTCCTTCCGCTGGGTCGAGCTGTCGTCAGCGGCGATGTCCGCCCGCCTGTTTCCTTTCCTGTCGTATATCGTAATCATGTTCGGTTATCGTTTAAATGCCGTTTGAATGTCTTTTTAATCCGTCAGATGACCGGTACGGGTTCACGGAACTTCACCTTGAACTTGCCCGCATGCACTCCCTCCCTCCACAGATAGGTCAGCGGGGTAAACTTCGTGCAGTCCGCATATTTCAACCGCAGCTGCAGCCCCAACTGGGGGAGGCTGATGTCCAGCCAGCCGTCTTTCCCCTGTTTCAGGAAGTTCACAAAGGCGAAGTACTGTCTCATCCATCCCGCCTTTGTCCGGTTGAACAGGGCGAAGTTCAGCGTCACGTCACGCGCCTCGTTCCTCGGGGTGAGCACGGCGCTGTATTTCTCCCCGTGCTCCTCCCGTATATCCACGGCCGTGTCCTTCTTGGCCTTGCTCGGGGTCAGGATGGCCGTCAGGTTCTCCATGCCACCGCGCCGGTCTTCCACCAGGAATACACCGTATTCAGTCCAGATGTCCGTGCCGTTTACCAGCACCAGACCGCTCAGTATATCTGCCATATCAGTTAAATTTTATACCGTCACGTTTTATCGTACGTATATCTTCCTTTATCTCGCCCAGGCAGGCGGTACCCAGCCTGGTGTGCTCCTCTATTTTAGCCAGGTATCCTTCGGCAGCGCTCATCTTCTCCGCGACGTTCTCGATGCCGCTGTCCATGCTTGCCCAATGCCGGAGACCGCCGGTGAACATGCCCTCCAGCTTCGTGCCCTGCTCCTGCGTCATGGCGGTGAAAGCGCCGGGCTTGCCCGTCTGCACCGTGCCTTCCTCCTGCACCTTGTCGTAGCCCGTGGCGGCGGCAAGTTTGTCACGGAGCTTCATGGCTTCTTCCACATACTGCATGTACTCATCCGTCAGCGCGTTCCGTTCCGCTTCGGTCAGATCGTTGTCCTCCATCGCCTTGCCGAACTTCTCCCACCAGCCCTTCAGCTTATCGTTGTACAGCTCGCCGATCTTATTGCTCAGCATCGCACGCATGAAGTATTCCGAAATGTCCTCAGCCGCATCCTTGGCACCGTACTTCATGTTCATCAGGTTGTCGATGAAGCTGCTGTACATACCGTCGAATGAAATACTGGTCAGCCCCTCATACAGCTGGTCGGTCAGCTCCTCCAGCTTGCCGGCCTGGTCTATATAGTCATCCAGCTTCTCGGTCAGTCGCCCGCCGTAGCCGCCCTTGCCGGTGTTCTGGATTTGAGTCCACATATCCACGTTGCTGCGTAGTGCCTTCATCTCCTCCGGGCTCAGGCTCCACAGGTTCCCGTCCCACTGGCGGCCTATCTGCCCGCTCAGTTTGTCAATCTGTGCCTGACTGAATCCGCCCCAGTAGTAGTTCCAGGAATGGTGGCTGCCGCTGTAACGTGCCTGTTCCTGCGCTATCTGCAGATAGTTCGCATTCGTCTCCTTCTGGTATTTGTACGCATCCCGGTAAGCTTCCACCGATTTAGTCCCCTTGCTTGCCTTGATGGTATCGGTCAGATCTTCGATGGAAGTCTGCAGTTTCTCGTTCCGGTCCGTAAGGCGGTCTATTGCGGCCTGTACCTCCTTGGCATTTCCGCCAATGCCGAACAGCTTGTTGAAACCTCCGAAAGACACCGTATTCAGCAATCCTCCGATACCATTCACAAGGGAACCGCCTATCTGTTTGAACAGGTCCCCACTGAGGATATTGTCGAGCATTCCGGTTATCGCATTGAAGATGGTGTCTATCAATGATGAGATAATCGGGCCAATACCGTCTTTCAGCAAATCCAGTATGGAAAGAATGGCCGATATAATCTGTCCGATGACTCCGGCACTTGACAGGGTCTCGGACATCTGACTGATGGCATCACCGACCTTGCCCCCAATATTCAGTTTTGACAGCCCGGTAAGCATATTCTGAATTCCTTCAAATGACCCCTGTAAGGTTCCGCTTGCAAAACCGTGCAATCCGTCGGATACCATGTTCAATCCGTCAACCGTGTCCTGGGAGGCTATTTTCACATCCCCGGCAAGTGTTTTCATTTCGGAAGTGGCATTCTGGTACTCTTCGTCAGCTGAAGCACTGGCCGATTGGGCCATTTGAAGAGCGATTTCGGTACGTTCTATTTCTGCCTGGTTGCCGTTCTCAAGCGCTTTGTTGTAATCGGTCTGCGCCGCCTTCAACCGGCTGAATGCCGCTTCCTGTAGCAGTTCCGCATTTTGCACGCGTGTTACGGCATCCCCCAAAGCGTGCATCTGCGTTTGTAACCGGGCAAAATCCAATGTCCCGTTTCCGCCGGGAAGCATGCTTTGAATACGTTCAATGGCATCGTAGACGACCTGCTGGTCTGCTGCTCCCGAACTTTTGAACTCATCCGTCTTGACATACTGTTTAAGCTCGCCAAGCAGGTTCTTCATCTGGTCTGCAAGCAGACCGGTCAAGTCCCCGAATGCCGCCCCCCAGTCTATCTTTTGGGAAAGGGCTTCCATATCCACTTTATGCACAGCCGAATCACGCTGCTTCTCCAAAGTCAGCCTTTCTCCCTGAGACTGCGCCTTGCGGATTTTCTCCGCATATTCCTCAGCGATGGCCAGTTTCTGCTGCTGGAATGTCCCGTATTCCTTCAAATAGTCACGCATGGCTTCCGCCTCTTCCCTGTACACGTCCGATTCCGCTTTTTTCCGGGACTCGGCATTTGAGGCACGGGCTTTTTCAAGTTCATCCTGTTGCTCCCGGGTAAGTCCGTTATCTCCGGTGGACAGACCGGCTTCCTTGTTCTCCCGCTTCCAGGCTGCTTCCTGTCGGTTAATTTCTTCTTTCCTCGCGTTATAGTCATATTCGATTTGTGCCAGTTTCTTTTCGGTGCCGGCTTGCATGCGGTCTATCTCTGCCTTCCGGTTCTCTGCCTGCAGGGCGGCAAGTTCCTGCGCCAGCCTGCGCTCGGCGGCAAGCCGCTGTTTGGCTTCCGCTTCCGCATTCTTACCGGACTGTTCGGGGTCGGTATGTCCGCCTATTCCTGCCTTTTTATCAAGTTCAATACGTTCTTTGGCAAGATTTTCAGCAGCACCAATATAACCGTCGTATTCTTTTTGCAGCCGTTCCAGTTCCTCCTTTTTTTTCCAGCGACCATTATTATTCTGTTTGTAGGACTGGTCGGAAGAAAAGAAACGGTCAATCTTTCCGCCATACCCCCACCATGTATCAAATTCGCTTTCATCCTTCGCCTCTGTCTCTGCAATCTTATCATCGACTTCTGATGCTTTTTTTACTAAACTCTGAACCTTCATCTGGAGAAACAGGGATTGCACATAATCCTCACTTTTCTTTCTGATAGTATCGTACCATTCAGAAAGTGTCTGATAGTAGCCGAAACTTTCCCCGTACTTGCGGTTCAGTTCCTCCACCTTGGCCTTTTCCTGTTCCTTGCTGCCGGTGAAATTCTTTATTTCGTCGATGACCGATTTGAGTTCGAAACGGGTACGCACCATCTGGGCGCGGCCGTCCTTTTCTATCTCGGTCATTTCCCTGAGTGATATGTTGAATTCGTCCACACCTTTCCTGGCACTGAACAAGTCTTTTGTCCACGCCACGAACTCGTCACCGTACATCACCAGCAGCATGATGCCGGTGGTGAACGCTGTCTGCCATGAAAAGAGGGAGGAAAGCACCTGCTTCCATACCGGTATCCCTTTTTTGCCGGACTTCTGCAGCTCGTCGTATTCCTTCCGGGCACGGGCCAGCTCGTCTGTAAAAACCGGCAGGTTGTTGCTGATGGCCATAAAGAACATCTGAGGTCCCATGGCCAGCGAGGGCATTTCACGGGCTATCTGCTGGATGCTGTTGTGCAGGCCGCCCAGTTGGCGTCGGGCGTCGGGCACATCCGCAGGCGTAACCTGTACGGATTCCGATTCCTCCTGCAGCTGCTTCAGCCTGGAACGCAACTCCTCAAGATGCTTTTCCAACGCGTTAATCTGTGCGATGTTCGCACGCTGGTCCAGGTTGGGGGCGGCTGTCTCACCGGCAAGGCGCAGCCTTTCCAGTTCAGCCTCCAGCAGTCTGACGGTATTACGCAGTTCCAGCGCCTCACGCTCGGCCTTATCCATGCCGGGCGTGAGTTTGTCCTTCATTAAAAATTCAATTTCTACAGGTTTGCTCATTCCAGTCTGCTTTGAAAAAATCCTACAATATCATTCGCTTCATCTTCCGCGCTGGACTCCGGTCTGGAATCATGGTTTCCGCTACCTTGCTTTTGACGCACATACCGGGGCGCGTCGCCCAGCATCATAATCAGCGTCTGGTAGTTCACACCGTTCAGGATGTAGTCCACACTCCAACCGGTCGCGGTCGCTATCTGCCACACGAAGCCGAAAGGGCTATGGGAACCCTCATAACGGGTTCTTAACTCCCCTTCCTTGCCCGGCTCAGTCTCGGCTTCATCGGGTTCGCCCGCGCTGCCGACCTGATAATACGCATAAAATCCTCCGTGCCCATCATCCGCTCAAATGTCCGGAACATGGCCGTCAGATAGCGCCACTCTACGAAGTTCCGCAGTACCCAGGCCGTCAGACCGATACCCGCATGCCACGACACGTAGCCCCGGCATACCGTATAGGCCAGCAGCCGGCTCACTGCCTGACCATGCTCCGCCACAAAGGCCAGTTCCTCCGCCTTGTCCTTCGGCTGCCAGTCGGGCTTGACACCCATCTTCAGGTATTCCCTGGCCAGCAATATCAGCCCCCGCAATCGCGGCCGCTTCATCGTCACACGCATCTCCACGGGACGTTTCAGCCAAGGCAGCTTCCACTTTTTAAGAGGAACGGACACGCCGCTGTCAAGCAGCGCGTCCGCACATTCCATTTCTATCAGTTGTTCCAATCGGTCGGCCATACCTTAATCCTTTCTGCTTTTGGCCTGTACAGACGCGGCTGCTTCCGCTGCCGGAAGCTTGTACTGTTTCCACTCATCCGGTATTGCTTCCGTATCGAACACACCGTAAGGCTGCGAACCGTTCGCCGGCATAGCCACCTCAAGCGTGCATTCTATCTTGGCCGTTTCCGTAAGCGTCAGTTTGCCGCCCAGGTTGGAAAGCAACGTACCGTTCGGTATCAGTACACTCTGTCCGGAAACCAGGCTGAGTTCCCACGGACCGTCCATCAGCACGGCCGATGTAGGAGCGGTCCAGCCCACAGGAGTTTTCTTTTCCGTATCCTCCTTCTTGTAATGAAGGGAGCCCCCAAGCAGTTTATGAAGATTCTCGTAGTTCAACTGGATGACATTGAACGTGGGGGCGATACCGCCGTTGCTCTGCGGAATAATCAGCACAGGAGTTCCCGGCACCTGTTCCGCGTTTATCTTGGTCGATTCAGGTTTAACCCCGCCCATATCAAACGAACCGGGTTCGATATAGCCCACCACAAAGTCCTTGTATTTCACGGCACCGATGCCGAACATGAAATTCTTGTTCATCATTTCTTCAGTTTGATAGTTAATAATACCCCGGCAAACAAGCCGGCCAATACACCTATGATAAACACCCGTACCGGGTTCGGAGGGCGTTTTTCTTCCGTTTGAACGTCATTTAAAGTTCCGTTCCTGGTCTCGCTGCGGATGCGCGCCAGCTCTTCTTCATACCATAGCACCAGCTGCTGCAGACTGTCACACGAGGCTTCGGCCACGATGTTCCCGCTGCCGTCACTGCCTACGGTCAGATTCGCCTGCCCGCTCTTACCATGGAACACGGCACCTTCAGGAAGTTTACGGAGGCTGTCCGGCGGTATCGTCAGCTTCACCGCACTCGCCGGTATCCCCGCCATCACCAGTCCCGCCCGCCGACTTCCGCCCGCGCTGTCGGCGCTTGCCGCTTCCGTCTGTATCTTCTCCGCCATCGTGCTCTTCCTGCTGCTTGCGCAGCCCGCCAAGCACAGGGCAATCGTCATGATGGCGGCAACTGTTGGCCGTGTCAATAGCCTTCCTGAGCCGTGCCATCTCGCGTTTGTTCGCCTGCAGGTCCTTTCTTGTTGCATTCAGTTCTTCTTTTAACGGTTCGACAATATTCTCTATCAGGATGCGCGTGGCCTTGTCCACGTTGTCGATACGCACGGTCTCGGCCGTGGCGTTCGCCTTCCTGACAGTAGGCCTGATGGTTATCAGGGCCGTCAGGGCGGTGGCAAGACCGCCGCCCAGGACAAGGTTCAGCAGCTCGTTGAAATCCATAGCGCATCCAGGCCGGACAACCGGCTATTTGCCTGACGCCTTTCTGGCGAACAGGCCGATCAGCCACTGTATGAAACCCGTATCGGCAATGCCGTTGGCCACAAGGGAGGAACCCAGACCGTAAAGAAGGGCGATATACCACTCCACATCCGCCACAAAGCCCGCGTCAAGCCACCAAAGCAGCATCGCGGCGGCAATGCCGGTAAGCCAGCTCACAAGCTGCGTCCAGATGCCTGACATTTTTGGAAAAAGTTTCTTGATGCCCTCCACAAGGAGGACAACGCCGCCGGCGAAACCGGCAAAAGTCGCAATCATCGCGTCATAGTCAGCCTCAGGGGTTACACCATCCTGGGCAAAAGCCACGGATACGAATCCGAGCATCAGTGCAAAAAATAATAGAAATCGTTTCATCTGTCTTTTGATTTATTGGTTAATACCTATTTCTTTCAGCCATTTCTGTACATCGAAGCTGGGGCAGGCTTTCGCCGCCAGTTCGTTATGACCCACAATGCGAACATCCGGGAATCGGCGGTGGAAATCCTTCACATACTTCTCCAGCGCCTTCTCCTGACAAGCCGTGCGGGTGTCTTTCGGGGTCTTTCCGTCCCCGGCCACTCCCCCGGCATATACGATATGACGGCTCACACTGTTGTAACCTTTGGCTCCGTTGGTCACTTCCCAAGGGTCCACCTCGGCGTCCTCGTTGTTGTCTACAAGACGTTCCACACCCCCGTTCAGGTGGAACAGGTCGGTATAGCCCACCTGCTTCCAGCCTCTTCCTCCCCGGCACACCGGAGAAGTATGCCATTTGCGGATGTCCGCCGATGACACCTCACGCCCCTCCGGGGTAGCCGTACAGTGAATTACCAGATACTTCAACTTTGCCATGCCTACGCCTCCTGTTTTGCCTGACTGACGGTTATCTTCACGGTCCTGGCCTTGTCGGAGTCCAGCGTCAGGGTGACAGCCCCGCTCTTGTCCTTTCCCGTCGTATTGGCTGCGGCGGAGATACGGATACCGTTATCCGTCGGGGACACGGTAAAGCCCGCAGGGGATGCGCTCACGCTGTACTCGCCGGAGGCGGTCACGGCAACATCCTGGCTGCCGCCTTCCGGCTTGATAGTCACCTCCGTCGGATCGGCGGACAATGTCTTCTCCGCAGGCTTGAATACCGGGGACTTGCGGGTATCCAGAACCACGAACTCCTCGCCGAATGCGATATTCGTATCGGCCTTCATCAGGAGCTTGAAAAAATAAAGCTCGCTGGAGTTCATCCACTTGTCGATCTGAATTACCTCCTCGTCATCCTGGAGGTTCACACCGGCGAACAGGTTGCCGTCAGCCGACGGGGAACAGATGGTGGCCACAATCAGGTCATCGGGCCAGGAGTTCAGCGTCTCGATGGTGATGCCTTTGTAACGCTTCTTGTTCAGGTCGGTCTCGCTCGCATTCTTGTATTCGCGTTCGGTCAGTTCGTTGTCATACTTGTCGAAGTCATCGATGCTCATCAGGATACGCAGGTTCGGATTCTCACGCAACGCTTTGGGGACAGCTGCACGTACCGCCTTCAGTTTGGCAAGCATGCTGGACGTGTCGGAAGGTGCGGACACGACAACAACCTCCGTATCTCTGGCAGCCTGTGTCAGGATGCCGTTAAAAAGGTGGTCGTCATCATCGCCGAACTCACCGTTGATATAATGCCATCCGAGCTCGAACTTCACACTTTTGCTGAGTTCGTCAAGCAGAGTGTTCTGCGCTTCAGGCGGAAGCTCGGAGAACACGAGGTTGCCCTTCGGTTGCCACTTGCGCCAGATATGTTCGAACGCGCGCGGGTTGAAGGTGGTGAACGCCATGAAGTCCTCGGGGTCAAGGGATTTCTCCGAATAGTTGAAATTACCTTTCGAGTCCTCCAGTGTAGGGTTCTCCTTACGTTTCTGCAACATCCTGCCGGTCTTGATACGCGGCAGACTGATTTTCTTCTCCACTCCGGGAATAACCATGATCAGTCCTTTTTCGACAAGGTCATTTCCGGTGGTGGCAAGGGTCAGGATCTTTTCCAGCACCTCGCCGTTGTAATTGGTGTTTCTTACTACTATTGCCATAGTCCGGTTCTATTATTTACGATTCAACTTTTCCTGAATTTCACGCATGCGCTTGTTCCACGGGCCCTCATTGTCCGGTTCCGTGCGCACATCAGTCATGACCCTGCGTTTGGGAGAGAGCTTCTCCAGGGCCTTTTCACCGTTTTCACGGTCCTTCGCCAGCAGGTTCTCATAAATCGGGCGGGTGGAGGCATCAATACGCCCGTCCTTCTCGGCGGCGTCCAGCAGCTGCTTGCGCGCGGCGGCATCATCCGCCTCCGCTTTGTCCTGGAACACCTTCAGCTCACCCTTAAGGCGGTCGACTTCCGCATTCAGGGAGGGCACTTTGCCGGCTTCCGTCTCCAGAAGCCCGATTTCACGGAGGAAATCATCGTCCGTCGCACAATTCGTGAAGCGAGGACGTTTCTTGAGTTCGTCTAAATTCATGTCATTCTCGTTTTGTGGCTGTTGCAGCCGGTTATTGAATATTTGGAATACCTGTTCGGGAGTACTGTCCTCAGGCACCGGGTCAGCGTCATAAATACCGTCAATAAGCCCAAGCGCCAGCGCTTCATCGGCACGAAGCCAGTGATCCCTGCCGTCAAAATACATCGCGCGGATTTCATCCTTGGCCTTACCCATACGGATGGCATACATCTCGCAAAGGGTATCCTCAAGCGCCTCGATCTCACGGATGCAGTTCTTCATCTCATCCTTGTTGCCGTAACAGCCGCCCTGAACACTGTGAAGCATCAGACGGGCGTAACGGCTCATCTGCACGGGCTTGCCGCAAAGGGCGATAACGGAGGCCATGCTGGCGGCGATTCCGTCCACGTAAATGGTAATGTCGGCCTTGCTGTTCTTCAAGGCATTGAAAATGGCGATGCCCGAATAAACCTCGCCGCCGTTGCTGTTGATGCGCACGTCCACCTTCCCGGTCAGGGCTTCCGCTTCCAGAAGCTCACGGGCGATATCACCGCTGCGCACACCATCGCCATACTCGCCGATGTCACCATAAAGAAGGATGCAGCAGGCATCGGTCCCGGGTATCATATTGAAAAATCTACTCATGTCACTATCGTTTTGGCAGGTCCTTTCCTGCAAAGTTTACGGTGCGAAATTAGGGGGATTAAAAGCCTTTTTCAAACCGCGTTTTCATCATGGAAACTTTAAAAGATTGCCATGACGCTTTAAAATGTCATCATGCGGAGCGTATTTTTTTTCGCTCCTTTTCCTTATCAATTTTGCACGTAAAAAAGGAGGTAACATGGCCGAACTTACAAACGAACAGAAAAAGGCATGGGCGAAAACGCTCTACACCCGAGAGACGCTCACGCAGGCGGAAATAGCCGAGCGTGTGGGGGTCTCGCGGGTGACGGTGAACAACTGGATAGGCAAAGGAAACTGGGAGCAGCTGAAGGCTTCCATAACCATCACACGGGAGGAGCAGCTGAAGAACCTGTACCGGCAGCTGGCGGAACTCAACAACGCCATCATGGGAAAACCGGAAGGGGAACGGTTCCCGAACGCCGCGGAAGCGGACACCATTTCCAAGTTGTCGAACGCCATCAAGAAACTGGAAACAGAAGTGGGGCTGGCGGACATCATCTCTGTATTCTCCGACCTGCTCAAATGGGTGCGGACCTACGATTCCACGCAGGCGAAGGAGATCACCCCGCTTCTGGACGCGTTTGTCAAATCAAAATTATCCTGACATGGCAAAAAAAAGACTCACAACACAGGACAGGCTCGCGCTGGACAACTGGAACGAGCTGGTGGCATCCGTGCGAGAACATTCGGACATCAACCCCACGGACACGGAAACGGAAATCAGACAGAGGCGGGAAAGGCTGGAGAAGAACGATGAGGAGTGGTTCAAATACTACTTCGCCATGTATTGCACATGCGAGTCCGCCGCCTTCCACAAGAAAGCCACCGGGCGGATGATGAGGAACAGCCGCTGGTACGAGGTAAGGGCCTGGTCACGCGAGCTGGCGAAATCCGCACGCTCCATGATGGAGATCTCCAAACTGGCACTGACAAAAAAAATACGCAACGTGCTGCTGATCTCCAACTCGGCAGACAATGCGGAAAGGCTACTGCTGCCGTTCATGGCGAACTTCGAAGAGAACCAGCGGATCATACAGGACTACGGACAGCAGAAAAAACCGGGAGCGTGGGAAACCGGGGAATTCACCTGCATGTGCGGGTGCTCCTTCCGCGCCATCGGAGCCGGGCAGTCACCGCGCGGTACGCGTAACAAGAACTTCCGCCCGGACTTCATCCTGGTGGACGATATAGACACCGACGAGGAGTGCCGGAATCCGGAACGAATCAAAACCAAATGGAAATGGCTCGAGGAGGCACTGATACCGACCATGTCCGTATCGGGAAACTACCGCATCCTGTTCAACGGGAACATCATCGCGCCGGACTGCTGCATCAAAAGGGCCATCGAAAAGGCCACCGAACTGAAGGCGAAAGGAATCGGGCACGTGGATATCATCAACATCCGGGGAAAGGACGGGCTGTCCGTATGGCCCGAAAAGAACTCCGAGGAGGATATAGACCTCTTCCTTTCACTGGTGAGCGCGGCGGCGGCACAGAAAGAGTTCTTCAACAACCCGGTAGTGGACGGCGGCGTGTTCGCGGAGATCACCTATGGGAAAGTGCCGGCACTTTCCAGGTTCAAGTTTCTGGTGATATACGGGGACCCCGCACCGGGAGAGAACAAGACGAAAAAAAGTTCCACCAAAACGGTGTGCCTGCTCGGGAAACTCGCGGGAAGGCTTTATCTGATAAAAACGTTCCTGGACAGGGGGCTGAACGCGGAATTTGTAGAGTGGTACATCAAGCTGCTGGAGTTCGTGGGCGGGAAAACAACCGTGTACTGTTACATGGAGAACAACAAGTTACAGGATCCTTTTTTCCAGCAGGTATTCCAGCCCATCGTGCGGCGGATACGCAGGGAAAGGAAAATATCACTGTACATCACCGGAGACGAGGAGAAGAAAACCGACAAGGCCACACGTATCGAGGCGAACCTGGAACCGCTCAACCGAGAGGGGAACCTGATACTCAACGAGGCTGAAAAGGACAACCCGCACATGAAACGGATGGCGGAACAGTTCAAGCTGTTCAACCTGCAACTGACCTATCCGGCAGACGGACCCGACTGCGTGGAGGGAGGGAACAGAATTATAGACCGCAAGGCCAGACAGTCGGAAAAGCCCGTCATTGTCACAAGGAAAAGCACGCGGTCACAAAACAAGTACAGAGTGTAAACTTCAATACCTATCATTATGAGCAAATTTATAGAACTTTCAGACTACGACGCGAGCATACACCGCGAGATTCTGGACGCACTGACAAGGGAGGACGACGCCGTCGTGGAGATATGCGAGGACCGCGCTGTCGCCGAGATGCGCTGCTACCTTTCCAGACGTTACGACTGTGACAAAATATTCACGGCAACCGGTGACAAACGCAACCAGCTTGTCCTGATGATGGCCATCGACATAGCCGTGTACCACATCTTCTGCATACATAACCCGAGGAACCTGTCACCGCTGCGGAAGGAACGCCACGAAAGGGCCGTCAAATGGCTGGAAGCCGTGGCGGCCGAGGAGATATCGGTGGACGGCCTGCCCCTGCTGTCCGAAGAGACGAGGGCGGCAAAATCAAATTTCCTTATCAAAAGCAACCGTAAACGTGTAAACCATTGGTAATATGAGCAATAGAAAGAAAGGGGCCGGAAAGATAACCCAAAGCGGGAACCTGCCGAGGCCCGGGCAGAAAGGACCCGCAACCATCATACTGACACAGCCCAAAAGGTTCGGTATAGACATAGCGGACTACATGCTCGCGGTAAGGGCTTTCGAGAATGTGGACTACTCCAGACGGTTCAGGCTGTACGACCTGTTCAGCGACATACTCATGGACACGCACCTGACAAGTGTCATTGAGAAACGGAAGAATGCCGCACTGGCATCTTCCATAGAATTCCGCAGGAACGGGAAGCCGGACGAGAAGGTGAACAAGCAGATCAGGTCCCCATGGTTCCGGAAGTTCATAGGGGACATCCTGGACGCCAAATTCTGGGGGTTCTCACTCGTGCAGTTCTACCGCAAGGGGGAATGGGTGAACTACGACCTGATACCGCGCAAACACGTCGATCCCGTGCGCAGGCTCATACTGCGACACCAGACGGACACCACCGGGACGTCCTGGGACGAGTACCCGGACCTGTTGTTCATCGGTTCACCCAACGATCCCGGGCTGCTGGTGAAAGCAGCCATCTGGGTGATATACAAACGTAACGACGTGGCGGACTGGGCACAGTTCGCGGAAGTGTTCGGAGCGCCCATCAGGGAGTACACGTATCCCACGGATGACGACGAGGCACGGCAGAAGGCGCTGAACGACGCGGACAGCACCGGAAGCCTGTCGGTTTTCGTGCACGCGGAGGATACGGTGCTCAAGCTCGTGGAAGCCGCGAACAAGACAGGGAGCGCGGACCTCTACGACAAGCTCTGCGAGCGCTGCAACAACGAAATCTCAAAGCTGTTCCTCGGAAACACGCTCACCACCGAAGCATCCGACAAGGGCACACAGGCATTGGGAACAGTACACAAGGACGTGGAGGAGAAAGTGACGCTCTCCGACAGGCAGGACATCCTCGACGTGCTCAACTATGACATGGCCGACATATTCGCAATGCTCGGAATAGACACCACAGGCGGGGAGTTCTGCTATCCGGAAAAGAAGCTTATCGAACCGGAGAAAAAGATGTCCATCCTCACACAGCTGCGCACGAACTTCAACCTGCCGGTGGGGGACGACTACCTCTACGGGGAATTCGGGATCGAGAAACCGGCAAACTACAACGAACTAAAAAAACGTCAGGAGGAGAAAGCGGCGGAAATCGAGGCGGAGAAGGCCCGAGAGACTGAAAAGGCGGAAGAGGATGAACCGGATCCGAAAGAAGAACCGGAACTGGAAAAGCACGGTAAAGGAACACCCAAAGAAAAGAAAAACGCCCTTAAAAACGCGTACAACTGGCTGAAACGTTTTTTCGGGAAAGCCCCGGGGAGAGACGGGGCAGCTTTAGAATGGTGATGAACGACCTCTACAGAATGGAGGACAAACAGGTGGAAACTTTATTCTCGTTCGATGAAGAGGTACTGAAGAAAGCCCTGAAGAACATCTACAGCAAAGACTTCCACCCCCTGACGGAAATCGAGGAGAACCTGTTCGAAGCCACATGGGAAACAATGAACAACGCCACGGACAAGGGGTTTGGGGCACGGAAACCCGATGATCCGGATTATGACTTCTACCGGGAAATCCGAATGAACAACGCCGTGTTCGCGGCTTTCAAGGTACACCGGGCACAAAACGACATGGCAGCGCTACTGCTGGACGAAAACGGCAAATTAAGGCCGTTTGAACAGTGGCTGAAACTCGTCATGCCCATAGCGGACCACCAAATGGTAGACTGGATGCGTACAGAATACGACACGGCAGTCATACGGGCGCATCAGGCGGCCGACTGGAGACAGTTCGAGCGGGAGAAGGATATCCTGCCGAACCTCAAATGGATGCCGTCCACATCCGTACACCCGGGAGCGGACCACAGAATATTCTGGGGAACCATACGCCCCGTCGATGATCCGTTCTGGAACGAGCACAGGCCGGGGGACCGGTGGAACTGCAAGTGTACGCTCTCATCAACGGATGAAGCGCCGACAGCAGTACCGGACGAAAACGGGCAGAACAAGGCACATGACGGTCTGGAAAACAATCCGGGAAAAGACGGCAAACTGTTTTCAGACAAACACCCCTACGTTACTGAAGCGCATCCGGGAGCAAGAAAAGCCGTGGACGCACTGACCAGGCGCATCAACGAGATGATAGCCGAAATGCCAGACAACCTGACGCTGGAGGAAAAAACCGACATTGCCCGCAACAATCTCAAGATAGAAAAGGCACTCGGCGTTACCAAAGGCAAGCCGATGACATACGAACAGGCAAACAAGGGAAAGGAAAATCCGAAATTCGGAAAAGAGGAAGGATACCGCGTGAATTGCCAGACTTGCACCGTGACACACATGCTCAGAAGGTTAGGGTTTGACACCGAGGCAAAACCCAACATCAGACAAAGCGCATACAATGAAATGGCAAAACAAGGTATCACATGGGAAGAACGTTTCCTGAACCGGGACGGAACAAAGCCGGATTATGACTATACCTATAAATGGCAGGTCAGAAAGGGATATCAAGTAATGAACGCAAACCGACTGAAGGAATACTTCAGGGAAAAATTCACAGAGGACGGAATATACGAGATATATTGTGCCTGGAAAGGCGGCTCCGCACACGTGTTCTGCGCGGAGGTGACTGAAGGAAAGACAAGGTTCTTCGACCCGCAAACCGGAAAGGATGATGCAAGCAATTACATACAGAACATGAAAGCCAACTGTGTGGGAGTGATAAGAATAGACAACAAATTGGTAAATCCCAAAATCATGGGACTATTTATCACCAAATAAACGGGAAGAAAGTGCCAGCCCCTCCTCACCGTCCACCAGACGGCAGGACTGGCCGTCGAACAGAATAAAGGCGGGAAGACCGACAGGCAACTCAAAACCATCCCCGTCAACACAGCCCACGGAATAGATGCTTCCTTCAGGGGAACTGGCTGATAAAACAACGGAGTTATAACCGTGGATGTTTGCTAATTCTGACACTTGCTCGGGTATTTCCATAACTCAAAAAGGCACATAAAACGCCTTGTTTGCAAAAGTATAAAATTATTTTTTAAACTCTATAATTTATGGACATAAAAGAATTTTCAAGGCTGATAAATGCCAAACGGAAAGAACTGGATGGTCTAATGAAACGAAAGATGCCGGTTATCGCCGGACGAATGGCAAAAGACCATTTCCAGGACAACTTCCGCCGGGAAGGTTTCGTAAACGGAGGATTGCACCCGTGGCCGAAAGCGAAAAGGCTTTCATCTGGAAGGACGGATGCGGCCGGGAACTACGGGACGCTGCTCTCCGGGAGGGACCACCTCTTCAGCTCCGTCAAGTACGTGCCGACGGACTACCGGGTAAGAGTGGCCAATGACCTCATATACGCGCCCGTCCACAACTGGGGAGGAGAAGTTCATCCGACTGTCACGCCCCAAATGCGGCGTTTTGCATGGGCAAAGTATTACCAGGCTTCAGGGAAGGCTAAAAAAGCCGCCACGGACAAAAGAAAAGGCAAAAAGAAGGGTTCTGCCGCAAATAATGAACCACAGGAGAACCCGGAGGCATTAAGATGGAAAAGACTGGCGCTCACCAAAAAGAAAAAGCTCCGGATAAAAATACCGCAACGCCAGTTTATCGGAGAAAGCCGGGAACTGTCCGACAGGATAACGGAAAAAACAGAAAACGAAATCAGAAACATTTTAAACTTATAAACACATGGAAGAAATATTCATCGCAATCATGGAACGCATCGCCCAAAAGATGCCGGAGCTCTCATACATTGACGAGGATTACGGACAGCTCGAAACCGGAGCGGAAGAGGAACATTACCCGGTCACCTTCCCCTGCGTACTCATAGGGAATACGGAATCGGACTGGAAAGACTTCGGATACGGGGTACAGAAAAGCATGTCGCTTGTCACCGTAAGGCTGGCCGTGGACTGCTACGACGACACGCACTACACTTCAGGTACCTATGACAAAGTAAGGGAACGGCAGATGAAGGCAAAGGAACTGTACAAGGCCTTGCAGGGGTTCCAGTGCACGGAAGACTGCACACCGCTGGTCAGGGTCAAGAACCGGGATTATTCCCTGCCAGGAAACATAAAGGTGTACGAAACGGCTTATTCCTTCACGCTGCATGACGAGTCGGCCATGCAGTAAGGGAAATGTTCATTCCCCCGTGAACAGGGAAAGCTGGACGGCTGTCAGGCGGGGTTTCTTAACCTTCGGGACGGGCTTCACCTCAAGGTCCTTCAGTTCCCGGCACTTACGGCGGATAATGGCCATAATGCGTTCCTCCGAAATAAAGAACTCCTGACGGGACAACACCTTCAGGGCGTCGTCAAAGCGCAGACGCTGCACCTCCGTCCAGTAATAGTAACGGCGGCACAGGGCTTCATCACGAAGTTCTATCAGGTTCTTGTCTCGTCCTTTGGCCATAAATAAGAGTTATTTACTGCAAAATTAGGCATTTGGCATATCAGGAAAAAGAAAAACGCCACAATCACAACGGATGCGGCGTTTTTTCTGTTTAGAGTGTGAACAAAATCACATGGTCAGCAGTTCGGTATCATCCTTACCGGGAACAAACGGTTCGATACGGGTAATCACCTTGCTTTGGACCTTCACACGTCCGCTGCCCAGGCAGACGGGACAGTTGCAGGAGGAAGAAGCCCCGTCCCGGTCCGTGTAAAAAATACGTCCTTTACCCTCACAGCGTTTGCAAGCCATCACGTGTGGTGCGATATTCTTTGTATTTTCCATATCACAAACGACAGAATGAAGGTTCGATACGGCGCCAGACACCATTCTCGTCACGCTTGTGGAAATAGTAGTTCACCGCAGTCTTGTACACCACATTGCTCTCACGGAAGAGGTCCATGATTTCGGTGTATTCGCTGTCGAAACGGTCCTCAAGTTCGTACAGCTTGCTCACCGACTTGTAGTCCAGATCACCCTGGCGGTTACGCTCGATCATGGTCATGCCGAGCTGGTACATCGGGTCATCGGTGCCAAGTTCCCGGCTCATGGCGTAGCGCTTCAGGTAATCCACCAGACGTTCGGCGGCGAGGTTGGCACGTTCATCGAAGCTCTTCACCTTGTTACTCCTCACTTCCAGCTTCATGTCACCGTCCACGATGGTGAAACTCGCCTGGTCATCCTTGCGGAGCTGGCCGTAGTCACGCATCAGGTCGCGGAAAGAGGCGGCTTCCTTCTCTACCCAGTCACGGAAGGCTTTCACGTCATCCACGACCGGAAACAGCCTGTTCTTCACTTCAAGCATGAACTGCGCACGGAGACCCTCATAGGCATCGCGCCGGTTACGCTTGTTTTCCTTCTCTTCCTGCTGGAGCTGTTTCAGCAATTCTTTTCTGTCCTGTGCGGACAAGCTCTTTAACTGTTCTTTCAAGTCCATAACTAAAAAATTAAATGGTTGTTACTGTTGTTTATTCTCACATTTGCGGCGGATGGCACGTAGCTTCACCTGTAACGTGTCCAACGCCTCACAGTCAAGTTCTCGGAACTCCATGCCGGCGATACGGCTGTCCCGGCAGAAAGCGTTCACCCGATCCCAGTCGGCCGTGTCGATGCCCAGCAGCTGCATCTGGTGAAGCACCGCCGAACGCTTCTGACGGAGAATCTTCCGGAGCTCCTCACGGTAAGTGGGTGGCACCAACTTCTGCATGGCAGACACAGCGGCACTGTATTCCTTCAGCGTCATGTCACGCAGGCTCGTGGTACGTCCCTCCGTGTACTGGGAAACGATGCTTTCCTTCAGTGCCTCACGATCCGATGTCGGAAGGCGGTTCAAAAGACTGTAAAACGCCGCATAATTTTCGGGCTTGTTTAACTGCTTACGGGTGTTGATGTCTATCTGCATGGTACTTGCTGTTTTAAATTATTTTAAATGACTGCCCCTATTCATCGCGAACCGGGACAGGTTGCTACTTTTGTAGCCGTCTAACTCAAATTTACAAATATGGAAAAAGTAATCTCTGAAAAATCGCCGATGACTGTCGGTGATTACGATCCAAAACGAACCACGGCACTGCTTCCTTTCCCGGAAATTGAAAAACATCTTGCAGAAGGGTGGACTATCAAACAAATGTTTGTCAATACCTATGGTCCTAACGGAATATCGGCCCCTACCGACCTGGTCATCACGGTGCACCTGCAAAAGGATTAACCGGCTTCTTTATGGGGAGGACTACAAAAACGGACGTAGTCCTTCTTACGATAAACCAATATTCCGATAACACGGACTTCAGTGATCCGGACCGGTTCGGGGTCAAGAGCCGTATAAGACTTCTTTGTCAGAATCGCATGCTTCATAACTATGCCGTTTACTGGTTAATAACTTCAACCGACACCACACTGTTCCTGGTGGTGTTGATCGCCATAATGTATCTGTTCCCCTTCTGGCCTTTCTCGTAAAGATAGGCCCAGTTCTCCTCAACTTCCACATAACCGTGGCGGTCAACCGGAAGACCGAAACCGTTCACGATCTGGACACGGACCTTCAGGCCCTCGAATTTCTTGAATATGTTGCTCATAATGCTATCGTAACTACAGGTTTCTCAAGTTCCCTCAGACGGGCCTCAGGGACATCCTTCAGGATGGCGGCGGCCAGCTGCGAATCCCGCGTCTCGACAATCGCCCAGCCCTCCGTCTTTGTGGAGGCACTGATTAGCATCTGACGACGCGGCTCAAAACACGTCCAGTTCAGAAGGACGCTGCTCAACCTCTCTATCGGAAGGCCGAGCTGGTGCAGGTTCTCACTCGTGTTCATTTATAGTCATTCATCAGTTCATATTCAAATCCCCACTGAACGGGACGGCATTGATGTCAGCCTTTCTCTTGTAGGCCTGCATGAGTGCCACGGAAAGCAGCGTATAGGCATTCTTATTCGCTTTGACAATCCCGGAAATAGAGCCGACAATATGTTCAGGCTTGCCGGTAATGATTGAGCCGGCTACCAGCTCAAGCCCGTCCGGTTGGTCCTCACTTGCCGCAACGCTCATAAAGGCATTAAGATTATTTTCCTTACAAAAGTTATCCACGTATTGGCAGAGTTCCTTTACTGCCTCTTTCTGTTTTTCTGTAATCATTTCAGTTAAATTTTAATGGTTGATAATATGTTATTTTTCAAGAATACAATCGCACTCAAGAACTTTGACACCACCGTAAAATGTCACTTTGGACGTATCAGTGATACCAAAATGTTCTTTATCCGCAAAAATCATATTTTTCACACCGGACTTCATTTCCCGGATAATGTCCTTAGCCCTTTTATCAGTCCAGCCGTGAGCAGCAAAACCGACCTTGAACTGGTAAGTGGTCGTTACGGCACCGTTCTGGATCCTGGTGGAAACACTAACGGTACCCACACAATTTTCTATAACTTTCTTCTTTCCCATAATTTATATATTTGAAGGTTTCCAATCCACTGTTATAATCGCATACCTTGTTTTACGCTAATCTTTAAAAGTTAATTCTCCATTCATAAGAAGCGGCAGCATCGAATCTCTAAGTTCGGAAAGAAGCCTATTCTCTTCATTATTTAGGTAATAAATATGCTGCTTATACATATTCATAAAGAAAGGCATGATGCTTGACAATATTTCCTTATCAGTATTCTCAATACAAAATACTTTACTATTGGAAGATTGAATATACTTATTCTCAATAATTTTCTCTTTTACTTCGTAATTCTTGAATGATGCAAAACTTTCATTCATAGCTTTCACTACTTCATTGGATGATTCGCAATCTTTTATAATTTCTGTAAGTCCAAGACGTTCAGCCCATACCTTATTAACTGTCACCTTAATAACATTACGTTCTCTGATGACACGGTTAATATCTGATATTATAGCGTTGAAGTCTCGATGAATAGTTCCTTTTAATTCTATCGGCAGATATGAGCCAATAGTAAGATTGTATCCCTTTTGCTCCAGTTCTTCGATTGAAAGCCTTTTAGAGAATGAATCCTGTTCTTTTACTGTAAGTTCGCATATAGCAGCAATCTGTTCATCTGAAAAAGTATTAAATTCCTTTTTATAGATGCGGTTGTAATGAGAAGCGCCACCTTCTCCACGTTGTTCTCTTACTTCAACAGATTTCATTCCCTCCGCATTAATCAGCATCACATCTTTACTCGTTTTCTTCTTATCAAACAAAAGTATGCAAGTCGCTACAGAGGTAGACTCAAACATCTTTTCCGGCAAAGAAATAGCAGCTTGCAGCCATCCCTTCTCAATAAAGTATCTCCTGCACTCTTTCTCTTCTTTGCTTGTAAGCACACCTCTGGGAAGAATCAACGCACATCTTTCACTCCTTTGCAGGCAATGCGCCACGAAAGCAAAATTACAAGTGTATTTCTGAGGTAAAGCTTTGATTATTTCTTCAGATACAGGAACTTTTAAATTAAATGGCGGGTTGGAAATGCCTACATCAGCTTTTAGAAATTCTGTTTCCGGAAACATCGGACGCTGTATAACTCCATATATTGAACCTCTGATTACCTTATATGAACCGATAATATCACCAGTGAGAATATTCTTGTTTACCACTGTCGCATCAATATTGCGAATACAAAGATTAAACAGAAGGATAGGCAATACATTCGTATCCAATTCTTCGCAAACAAACTTTAAATCCGGATTAGTGCACCACTTTTGAATAGTCAGAGAACCGGAACCAGCACAACAATCGTACACAACTTTCTCACATGGTGTATAGCTAAGAAAAGCAACCAGCTTAGAAAGAGATACAGGTGTATAATCTTGTTTCTTTTCCTTTCTGTCTGCGTGGTAGAACTGATATACCCTTTGCATCCAATCTACAGTCAAATCAGGGCATAACTCTTTGTACTTCTCAAAATACAAAGTGGGATTCTGAGAAAACAAAGCAAACATAACCTTATCAGGCAGTGTAGTAATGCTGCTACATCCGAAGATGTCACATATCTTTAATGTCAATTCTTTTAATTCCATTTGATTCCTTTCTATTCTATAATATTCCTTTCTCATGGCTCACTTGTTTGAAGGTTTCCAGTCCACTGTTATAATCGCATCCAGCTCACCGCTGCCGCCACACACCGGGCAGGGCACATGCACGTCCTCGCGGCTGCCCTTCTCCGTTCCCCAGAACCAGCCGTTGCCCTTGCAGTAACCGCACTTGTGACCGGTACTGACGAAGTTCTCACGGTTAGGCCTCTTACACATATAGGCGGGAGGACAAATCTCCAGCTGTTTCTTTATCCTGCTCATGCCTGGCCTCCTTTCTGTTTCGGTCCCGTCACATTCCAATAGTCATAGGCGCCCTTTTCCCAGATCGTATATTCACCAGTGGAACCCTGATAACGTCCCTTGCTGAAGGCGACGTATCCCTCCACCCATATCTTCAGGTCGGCATCATACATCACGCTCGTGGCCGCATCGCCTTTAGGATTCTTGCCGCGGGCATGGCTGATGAAAACAAACAGCTTGTCCGGAAACTCCTCCTTCAACTGGATATAGTCACGGTACGTCATCTGTGTGTATTGGAAGCTGTCAATGATCACGATGTTGAAACTCTTATGACGCCGGAGCCTGATCTTCAAGGTGGGGATGTCCTCCTTGATGAACGCGAGGTGGCGGCTCACTTCGGCCATACCAAAGCGCCGCAGGTTGTTCTGGACAGTCAGAGAGGTTCCTTCCTCCAGAGAGTTGAACGCCACACGGTCATACTTGCAAAGTTCCTTGCAGAGCTGCATCACAAAGGAGGTCTTTCCGTTACCGCTATTGCCCCACACGAACCAGCAGCCCCGGACTTCCGGAGTGTCGAAGGCGTCCTTCCATTTCCCCTCGAAAGGAAACACGTCATACTTCTTGTTCAGAATGTCCCTGACATTCAAGGCACGTCTCATGCCGGTCTTTTTATTATCCTTTTTCTCTTCTTCCATGGTCAGAACAATTTTAATTGCCGGATATTGTCTATTTGATCAAGCACGGCCTGACGTGCAGCACCCCGCATCTTCTTATGGCAGAGCATCCAGCCGAGTGCCCACAGAAGGGCATTCTCACGGGTGGAGAACTGTCCCCATTTACGTCCCGGATTGAAACCGGCACCGGAACTGTTCACCTGCATGTGTACACCGGCAACCCACCAGCCGTCCTGCTGTCCCACAAGGGCGTCCAGGTAGTCGCGACCATTCCGGTAAACGGTCACCGTCTCATATTCAGTCAAGACTGGATAATCGCTCCAGGGAGCGGGAAGCTGCCCGCGACCGTCGATCTTTAAGTATTCAAATTTGTTTTCCATATCCTTAAAATTACGTTTGAACGGCATTTGAACGGGGGTCATTCCCCCGTCATCCGTTTTACCTTATGAATGGATTTCTTGACGCGGCGCAGGTCAAAATCACAGGCGGAAGCCTCTTTCATGACATAATCGATGCCTTTCCTGTCAGTCACCCCGTTGGCCGAACAGATGGCGTACACATCCCGCTCGTCAGTGGGCTCCAGTGCATAGAACTTACGTCCGATACGGCTGTAAAATTCCTTGTAACCCGGTTTCTGGTATTTAAGCCCGTTGCTGATGCGCTTGGCTATATAGTCGGTACTCAGGAAGACCACGCCGCATTTTTCCTCCAGCTTGTTGTACAGGCTGATAAAGTAGTGGAATACCGGTTCGGTAAGCTTGTCGGCTTCGTCAAATACAAGGAGCGGAGCGTCCATCTGGATAATGTCGTCAAGGATAAGGCTCCAGACCTCACGGATATTGCAGCCCTCCGTGCGTATGCCGACCGTGCGGGCTATCTCACGGACGAAATCACCTTTTTTCATGTCCTCGGAACAAAGGATATAGAAAACTTCCCTGTGTTCCTGAAGATAACTGCGGGCGGCGGTACTCTTGCCGCAACCGGCTTCCCCCGTCACCCAGGTGACATTGCGCCAGCGCTGTGCATCGGCAAGCACTCCGGTGATCTCCTGATAGGCACCGGTCTCTACAATCTGCCAGCCGGTAGGATTGACGCTCCCGACCTGTGAGGCTATATTGCGGAACATCTCATCGCTGATATTCTCATAACGTCCGTTCAGAATGTTGCTCACCGTTCCGACACTTGTGTTCTTAAGGCTGCCGGCCGCTTTGGTCTGGCTCGGATATTTTGCCACATAAGCCCTCAGACTCTCGCTGATGGCATCCTTGTCTTCTCTTTTCAATTCACTCATATTTTTCTTATTTAAAATTTCCTGCTATAATTTTCCTACCACTTTGCGCACACTCACTTCTTTCTTCCCGAGCTGGTCCCAGGTAATGTTACTGATTACCTTTGTGGAACGTCCCAGGACAACCTCTTCCGGAGGCCGGCTGTATTTCTTTGTGCGGCGGTCTATCTGGCGCTGCACCTCGGCCGTGACACCTTTCAGGTTGGGGCTGCGCAGCCCGTGCTGTTCAGGCGCAACCCCATGCTCGTATTCGATGGACTTGGCTGCGACCTGACGTTCGATGCGGTCATGGACGTTGGCCTCCTGTTCCCGGCGTATGAACGCCGCCTCACCCTCGGTCTGGTCCTGGATTGCGCGATGAACCACCATGTACGGTTCGGCAACGCGTTCGAAGCGGAGAGCACCGCCCTTGTCTTTCCAGTACAGCCGGACGCTGCTGAAATCATAAGGGTCATACTTGACATAGAACTGTCTGTAGGTATTACGGCGACGCCACTCATGGTCAGGAACACCGGGGGAGGAATAGACCTCGTAGGTGCGCGGCCTGCCGCCGACAGTGAACTCTATGCCGGCAGAGGTGAAAGTGCTCGGCCGGGAGGTCATAACCCAGAAGATGTCCACCATGTCACGGGCGGTCACCACTTCCGTGTCCTCGTTTACACTTGTATCGTACATCTCTATCCGGGGGATGCCGGTAACAGGATGCTTCATTTCGTTCCACTCCCGGCGTGCCTCGACATATTTTGCCTTCAGCTCGTCGAGAGTATAGAGCCGGTCCCTGTTGGCCTCGATGAACTCAAGGTTCGGACGGCTGGAATCTTTTCTGGCAGTGATATTCTGTCCGGTAAAGCCCCAGTATTTGTGCAGGACCTGGCTCTGAAAACGCCCGAAAGCGGATTCTATCGTCTTGGACTGCCCGCTGTAAGGGGCGGTGGGACGGTGGATATGGCTGATCTTGTCAAGCAGACCGTCGGAGACACGTTCAAGCTTCTTATGACCGCCCTGGTTGTCATGGACCAGCTCGTAAGGCTTGTGCCCGCTTGTCTGGAGCGCCATGCGGTAAGCATGGTACTGCGCCTCATAATCCTCGTTCTCGCTGATATGGAAGCCGAGCAGGACTTCACTGTAGGCATCCATGACCTCGTACACCCCGATGGTGCGGACCTTGCCGCCCTCATCCCGGTAATAAAGGTTCAGTTTGGTACCGTCACCGTACCACAGGCTGTCACGGCGGCTGGGGAGTTCGGTCTTATGCTTGCGGCCGTAACGCTGGTGGGCCTTCATTTCACCGTAAACCGCATCATACCATAAAGGCTCTATGCGGGGGCTGCTGAACCATGAACGGAGACTGCGCGGGCTTTTCAGGGCCTTCCACCCGCGTGCGGGGGCTACCCGGTTGTATTCCTCGAAAATCTGCATGTCGGTATAGACCGGAACACGGCTGCGTTTCAAGGCGACAAGGAAACGCCCGGGTTCCTCATCTATTTTCAGGGTGTTGCTGTTTCCATATTTGCCGCTCACAAGTACACTGTAGTTGTCGGGGCGGAACTTGTTTATCAGGGCCTTCAACCGGCCCACACTTCCCGGAAGGCTATGCCCGTACACCGGACGCCACTCCTCACTTGTGACAAGCAGAAGCTCCCAAAGGTTGCGGCGGAAACCGGTCAGCTTGTTATTGGATGAACTCAAGCGTTTGAACTCTTCCATCAGCGCGTTCAGTACCGAAGCGTTCCAGGTGTATTCCTTCTTCACATCCTCGGGAAGGGCGACCAGCTCACCGTTCTTGTCATAACGGTACTCCTCGAAAAAGTTCTCGGCTTTCTCGTCTCTCTTCACTATGTTACGGATAATTTCTTCTCGCATCTGTTTCTCGGGCTCGCCATGGCGCTCAACCCAACGTTTCTTGTACTTCTCGGGAAGGGAGGAATAAATGTATAGTGCGCGCCCGCCTTCACCACCGCCTCGGTGGGCGTTTTCAATATTGCCACGGGCGACATTTTGCCGCAGAGTAGTAGCTTTTATGACCGGATCATCTCCAGAAGTCAGTTCCTCATAGGTTACACACAAATCTTTATTATAAAATTCCATTCCCTGATTCAATTATTATCAATTCTTCAAATTACTCAACGGAACATGCTTTTTCAGCAACCGTACAGAATTCCCGAAATTCAATACCAGGAAAAGCTCCGGTAGCGGGTGGATAAAAAAGACTGTGAGCAAAGTCGCAAGACTCAGACAGAAGTAAAGCACGCAAAGGCGTTGCTTCCGGCTCAGACTGGCGAACTTGCGCAGCTCGTCACCGAATATATCAAGCAAGTCGTTTTTCATCATAATCAGGCTTTTGAGTGTCCTCACCGATTTCAGTACCACCACGCTCAAGGGCGAGTTTACGGATGGAACGCGCAAGTCGGCTGTTCTTGCGAAAGGCAAGTGCATGGCTAACCATTACATTCGTACATCCTATCAGTTCGGCGATCTTGTTCACCTCACCGTATTCTACCACAATTCTTCTTTTCATACTATCTAATTATTTAAATTATCATAGAGGGCAGTCGCGGACTCGAACCGCGGACCATGACCTCTCCCTTGCGGGAGTTTGGTGTGTTCTACCAACTGAACTAACCGCCCGAGAATATTATAAAAGTTCCTTTATCGCATTCTCCGGAACACATATCACAGTCCAAATCTGGCCATCTTTCATATAATCGACATCATATTCACGACCGAAAGTACAAATGTTATAGTCCCAGTCTCGGATTACACCATCGATGACCTCACCGTTCCTTTTGGTGATTCTCACACTTTGTCCCTTTTTAAATTTTGCTTCCATTTTGCTTCTTCTTAAATTCTCATTGTTACTTCAAGCCTTTTTTGTAGCTTTGGAGCGTGTTTAAACTTTGAACACGTTGCAAATATACAAACATGTTTTCAATAAACAAAAATAAAATGGGAGAAAGTGAAAACATTTTTTCAACAAGACATTTACCAGTCGTAAATGAAAGAGTAAAACAATTAGTCGATTTTTATGCTAATGGTAGCGTAAAACGCTTTAGTGAAATGATTCATCTATCAAGTTCTCAAAAACTTAATAGAGTATTTAATTTGGATAAAAGGAATAATGAATATCCAGAGGTTAGTAGTGACATCCTCCTTTCAATTGCAAATATGTTTGCAGACATAAATACGGAATGGCTTCTAACAGGTAGGGGGGAGATGACAAAAACAAGCCAACCAACACCAACAGAACACATACAAACAAGCTGTGTTTCTAAAAATAAAGATAAAGAAAAATTCGATGGCAACCAAGGCCTTTCTCCTGAAATATTTGATAAACTTTTATCTACCATAAAAGAACAGCAGATAACAATAAAAGAACAGGCAGAAGAAATAGGAGTATTAAAACAAATGATTGTACAACTCAAACAGGACAAGTCGGGGCGTGTTTCGGATGCAAGCGATTCTACAGTTGCCAATGCCGTCTAAAACGCGTTTTACGGGGTAAAGGGGGTGAAAAGTAGTAAATTATTGATTATTAGAGTGATGAATTAAAATATAGGGGAGTAAATAATTATTTATATAGTATTGTTTACCCCCTGTAATAGTTTATAATCAAAATAAAACGGGCTACAAAAAAGAAGTATTCATACAAGAAAACACCAATAAACACACCTAAAATGTAACTCCAAATGTAACTCCAATCAAAACGTTTCGTTTTTGCACTGTGTATTTTGTAACTCCAAATGTAACTCCAAGTGTAACTCCTTCCCATTTTTCCAATCGTTCAAACCGTTCAAATAAGTGACGTCTTCTTTCAGATGTACTATTTTGCCACAAAGACATAAAAAAAGCCGCAAAAAGCGGCTTTTAATACGTTCTAAGGCTGTTTTAGCCCTTTCTGGTAGTCTTTATCAGGTGTGACTGGATAATCATAGCACGTTTCGTGTATTTTACAGCTCCATCAGTCAAACCGGCATGCAACAGACTGCTTTTGGTGATGCCAACCCGGTTCTCGGTCAAAGTATCAAATATGGCAGAAATACTGCCGAAATAGAGGTTTTTCTTCTCGTAAATCAAGTGCACATGGATAACTTTAGTCATAATTATATAACATTTATTTGACTACAAATATACTAAATATTATCTATATGGAATAATTTAGATAAAATAAAAAAGGAAGTATATTACGCATCTCCTCGCTCACTTGTATAAATCTGTTTGTTTGACTATCTTAGCGGTCAGAAAAGAATCATGGAGAACAATCGGTAATAACACTTCCGAAATATCTCCTATCTCGCCTTTAATGTAAAGTAATTCATTTGAACGGCGTTCAAACAAGGCTCAAATGTAAGCCCAATGTAAAGCAATGTAAACGTTTGGTTTTTCCAGTCCGTCCTGTCCTATTCAACCATAACATTTTGAATACCAAAGCAATCAACCATTTTCAGGCTAACCACATATTGATACGTTTCGTTTTTCCCCCCTTATATACTCCTGCAAATGAAGTGCAGCACTTCGAGGAGCCGGAGATTTTGGCAGAAAGGTATAATGACGTGTTATACAAAAAACATCAGCATTTGCGTATTGAGTCTTATAAAGAACATTTTTATATCAAAGAATATGAAGACCATGTTCGAAACATAATCTCGAATCTGTTGAAGCATGCAGAGAATGGGATTAGAAACTATGTCAATTCAGTGGAATCCTGGATAAGAACTCCAGAGATTAACATAGATAGTGAAGAAAAGAAGGAGGCAATAAAGACTTTGTTCAAAGATTCTAAAGTTGCTCTTATTTACGGTCCGGCTGGTACGGGAAAATCTATGATGATAAATTATATTTCCTTATTTTTTAAAGATAAACATAAAATTTTTTTAGCGAACACAAATCCTGCAGTAGAAAATCTTCGTCGTAAAGTGACGGCTGACAATGCGGATTTTATGACAATTACAAAATATCTTTCGGCTAGCAGTTCTAATTTGGAATGCGATATTTTATGTGTAGATGAATGTAGTACTGTAAGTAACAGGGATATGGTAAAGGTGCTAGAAAAATCAAGTTTTCAGCTTCTATTGTTAGTTGGGGATGTATACCAAATTGAATCAATATTATTTGGTAATTGGTTTAGTATTGCCCATTTTATTATGCCTAAAAGTGCAGTAGTTGAACTGACTTCTACATATCGTACGACTGATCATGGTTTGAAAGAAGTTTGGGATAAGGTACGGCGGATTACGGATGACAGGTTAGAATTCATTACTAAGTATGGATTTTCATCAGCTTTGGATGATTCCATATTCTCAAAAAGCATGGACGATGAGATTATTCTTTGCTTGAATTATGACGGTTTGTATGGAATTAACAACATGAATAAGTTTTTACAAAGCAATAATCCCAATCCTTCTGTGAGAATCGGAGTGCAGACTTACAAGGTAGGGGATCCGGTTTTGTTTAATGAATCAAACAGGTTTGCTCCCTTGATTTACAATAATCTGAAAGGAAAGATTTTAGCTATAGAGGAAAAAGAAGACTGTGTGTATTTCACGATAGAAATATATCTGGTTGTCAATGAACTAGATGTCTTAGGGTTAGATTTAGTGCTGTTGGATTCTGTAGCTGAAAATACTTCTGTTATCTGTTTTAAGGTAGAACTTCAAAATGACGGAGATGAAGATGATGATGATTTGGGTTCCATTGTTCCGTTTCAGATAGCCTATGCTGTTTCTATTCATAAGGCTCAGGGATTAGAATATGATTCCGTGAAAGTAGTAATTACAAACGAAATTGAGGAAATGGTAAGTCACAACATTTTCTATACGGCTATTACAAGAGCTAAAGAAAAATTAAAAATATATTGGAGTCCTGAAACGGAAAAACGTGTTCTGGAAAATATGAAAGTGCAGTTTAACGATAAAGACTATAGGCTTTTTAAAGAAAAATTTAAGTCGGAACTTAATTTAACATGAGTTCGATATAAAATTAAAAGATAGTAAGAAACAATAGACTATAATATGACAATGAATTGTCAATGAAATTACTGGACGAACGGCATTTGGAGTATTCTATCTGTGCGATGTTTCTTAGTTCATCATTGATTGTTTTAATCAAGGCTATTTTTCTAAGTAAAATTTTGTTGGCAATGCTTATCAGGGGATTTTTAATTTTCGGTGTACTATTCGGTGTATCTGATTGTTTTTAATACCAGTACGCTTATTGATTTTTTTGAACAGTTCGTGGGTCTTGAGTTCGGCACGCGATCCACTGGCTGGATACATCAATCCGCAATTGTTGGCATGTCAAACTTATTCGGGTGTGACGCTTGCTCACGAATTGGGACATTATTTCGGCTTGCGTCATGTGTTGGGTTACAATCCTTTGATCCCTGGCCCAAAACAGACACTTAGCTGCTTGAACCGTTCGGTAAAAAGTCTTATAGATTTGCCGCATGAGATTGCAATATGTGGTTTGGATGGTATTTATAGCCAAAAAATTAAAGATTGATTCAAATCAGTACCAGTTCTTAAGAAGTAAATACATTAATTCTCTCTTAAAGTAGCCGGTGGGAGTGCCGACAAATACCGTCATCTGCTTGATAGAAAGTCAATGGTAGTTTTTTTACTATAGAAATTAATGTATCAATTCTTTTATTTTTCAGACTTATAGCTATCCTGTAATCCAGTACTGAATATTTCTCGTAAGGCGATACGCAATCCGTTTGTAAATGATTCTTTGATATATAAAGAATTTGTGGGGCAGTTTTTGGCACATAATTGGCATTGAATGCAGTTTTCTCCATGTATGGGCAGTATGGCATCTTTCTTTTGAAAAACATTCATAGGGCAGACATTGATGCATTTGCAGCATTGTATGCAGGAGCTGATATTAAGAAATACTACTTTGTTGTTTGCTATCTTGTTTTGTTTTTCACGAAAAAAGACAATGCCTTGTTTGCTTTCTGTTACGGTTGAGGAGGTGATGACGGACGAAAGAGGATGTAGTTTGCATTGCAGTTTTTCAGCAAACAGCCGGGCTTTGAATAAATCATTCGTGTTAGGTCTGTTTTTATTATAGCCGTTTATCAAGACCCAAGGACCTGTTCGGTCAAAGCCCACACAGGAGAACTCATCAACAAGATTGGCTTTCTTCTGTTTTATGATATTTTTCAGTGTTCTGTGGTAATTGCCCAAAAACGGACGACAGCGGGTGGAAAATATGAATATGTTTTTTCCTTGTAAAGGCAATGCTGAAACGAACCGTTGCAATCGGATGGCATGTTGACCAAAATGTATTGCTGAACCGATTCCTATTAAATCGTACTGTGATAAATCAAAATCGGATATTTTGGTTTCTATTGCTATCAAGTCGGCAGAAAGAGTTGCTGCTATGCTTTCGGCAATTTTTAATGTATTTCCGTTATAGGTGGATGAATAGAATATGACTGTTTTCATTTGATTTTTGATATTAAGAATGTATCAATGTAATCAGAGATAATATTTTTCAGTTCCTCCCATGCTTCCGGCTGACTAAAATCTATTCCATTGAACATATTATATTGCCGGGTAAATAATATGATATAGTTAATCGCGGCTATGATAACAGTAATATAAAAATTGCAATTATGGCAAGTCTTTCCTAATCTCTTTTCCAACTCCAACTGTAACTTATGACCGTTCTTCTCCCGCTCTGCCTGTATTGTCCGAAATGATGATTTTCCTGATAATTCCCATACATACAATTCTTGCATAAGATGACTATCTTTCAGATATTCCAATTGCTTTAATAGTATTGTTTTTATTATATCCTTAAGATTAGCGGTTGTAACCTGTGCTATCTGACCGGCAAACTCGGAATAGGCAAATGAATAAAAATCATACTGCTTCGCCCAGGCTGCCAATAGCCCGTCTAAACCACCAAAATAACGGTATATCAAAACTTTATCACATTGTGCCTTCTTTGCAATACGGTTAATACCTATTTGGGTAAAACCCTCTTCTTCAATTATTTTGCTGACTGCTTCAAGCAATCGCTTTTCCGTTTCTTTTAATTCCATAATTTATACCTGTCACTATTTGGTGACAAATGTAAGTAACCATGTGGTGACATCAAAGAAATACACTTTTTATTTTCATTATTGGCCGTTATCTGTTGATGTAAGAGTTTGTGGAAAAGTCTGTTTTTATAGGTATCCAGCTGTCTACTAAGGCCTGATGTTCTTTCATCCATTGGCGGACGGCATAGGTTTCCGTTTTTTGTGTTTTTTCTATAGTGGCCATCAGCGAGCTGATTTGCTGGTCATCCAGTCGGATATTTCGTAAAAGTTCGGCAACAAACGGATATTTTTCACTAAAATCTTTCCAGACGACAGTATGGATGGATTCAGCTTTTCCATATATCTGTTTGGGGTCATCGAGTATTTTCAGCTTATAGCGTCCGAACATCCAGTGTGGAGTCCAGCCGGTCACTACTATCCATTCTTTTTTTTGGATTGCTTTATCTAATGATGTGGTCATGGCAGGGGCGCTTGCGGTCATCAGTTTATAGTCCAAGCCATATTCGTTTAATGCTTTTTCGGTTGTTTTCATGATTCCGGCTCCTGCATCAATACCGATGATTTGACTGGAGAACTTATCTTTATGTCCGTTTAATTCTTCAATGGATTGAATGGTGACATATTCTGGTACTACCAGACCGATGCGTGCATTATCGTATACATTGCCGATGACTTCCAATTTGTCTCCGTATTGCTCCATATAATCATGCATGGTTACCGGTAGCCATACATCCATGAATACATCCGCTTTTTTGCGCGATAAAGATGCGAAGATAGGAGCTAAATCAGCATTCAGCATCCGTACATCGTAGCCATGTTCTTCCAATATCACTTTTATCAGATAAGACATTGCGATGCCTTCTGACCAGTTGGCATAGGCTATGCTGATTTTCTTATTGTCATTGAGGTTACCGCAAGCTGTCGGCAGCAAGGCTGCCAACAACAGTACGGCTATTATTTTCAGTCTGTTCATATCGTTTATTTCTTTTCAGTTCTATAATTTTTTCTTTTTGCCTTGTGCCATACCCTGGGTGATACGGTCCAACACAATAGCTAATATAACGACGGCTATACCGCCTTCAAATCCAAGTCCTATTTTCATTTGGGTAATTCCTTTTAATACAATTTCTCCCAAGCCGCCGGCGGAAATCATAGCGGCAATCACCACCATGGACAGAGACATCATGATAGTCTGGTTTATTCCTGTCATTATAGTGGGCAGTGCCAAGGGTAGTTGTACCTTGTAGAGTAACTGCCAGGGAGTGGCACCGAAAGAGCGGGAAGCTTCTACCACGTTTTTCGGAACTTGGCGGATGCCGAGCCCGGTTAGTCGCACTACAGGCGGCATGGCGAAGATAACGGTTGCAAATGCGCCCGGTACGGTACCCAAACCAAAGAATAGTACCGCAGGAATCAGGTATACAAAAGCGGGCATGGTTTGCATGAAGTCCAGTATGGGACGCATGATTTTATTACACCGATTGCTGTTGGCAGTCCAGATGCCTAATGGCACGCCCAGCAGCAGTGCAAGACAAGTGGATGACAATACGAGGGCTAATGTCTGCATGGTTTCTTCCCAAAAGCCCATTCCGTAAATAAGCAATAGGCCCAAAATGGTAAATACGGCTGTTCCTTTGCCCGACTTTATCCAGGCAAGAACTGTCAAAGCGATGATGGTAATGTAAAAGGGGATGCCGTACAGTACGTGTTGGAAACTGTCTATAAAACCGCCGATACCTATGCTCAGAGTGTCGAAGAATGTAGCGAAATGGTTGGTGAGCCAGTTGATGGCTGTTTCTATATATTGTCCTATATTTATCATAATTCTATTGCGTTTTGAATGATTTCATTAATTTCTTCCTTGTTTTTTCCGGTCACTTCGATGATGAGTGACGACAATGGAACTACTCCCTGAAATTCCCGGTTCTCGTTTACTACCCAGATAGGAGAATTAGTGCGGGTCATAAGCGGCAGGATGTCCTCGAGTATGGTATCGCTCAGTACAGAGTGTACTTCGTGACGTACAACGGTGTCTATCGAACGGATTTGCTCTTTTCGCAGCTTTAGCAGGTCATTTAGTCTGACCTCTCCAACCAGTATATTGCCGGCATCTACCACCGGCAGGACAGTGAGGTTACGTTCTCGCATTTTGCGGATCAATACCTCGGGACCTTCTTTCTTCAGTCTCGCCACAAGCGGCTTGTCTGCCATAATGGAACTGGCGGTGATTATTTTGGAGCGGTCTACATTTTCTACGAAACGTTCTACGTAGGCATTGGCAGGTTCGGTCAATATTTCTTCGGAAGTACCTGTCTGTACAATTTCACCGTCTTTCATGATGGCGATGCGGTCGCCCAGCTTGATGGCTTCGTTCAGGTCGTGAGTAATAAAAATAATTGTCTTTTTCATTTTCGACTGTAGGGTCAGTAATTCATCTTGCATCTGTACACGTATCAGTGGATCAAGGGCGGAGAAAGCTTCGTCCATAAGCAGCACTTCCGGGTTGTTGGCAAGGGCGCGTGCCAAGCCGACACGTTGCTGCATGCCACCGGAGAGCTGCCCTACCATTTGGTTTTCATATCCTTTCAGTCCAACTTGCTGCATGCACTCCATAGCTTTCTTTTCACGTTCTTCTTTTTCTACTCCTTGCAGTTCCAATCCGAAAGCAATGTTGTGCAAAACGGAGCGGTGGGGTAGTAAGCCGAAGTGCTGAAATACCATGGCAAGTTCCTTTCTGCGTATTTGCAGCAGTTGTTGCTTTGAAGCCTTCGAAATATCAGTATCGTTGATTATTATTTCTCCTGAAGTGGGACGTATCAGTCGGTTGATGCAGCGCAGCAAGGTCGACTTTCCACTGCCGGAGAGTCCCATTATTACGAATATTTCGCCTTCGTTGATGGATAGATTGGCATCTTTTACGGCAACGGTACATCCGGTTACCTTTAATATTTCCTCTTTAGTTTTGCCTTCTTTCAGCATTTTCTCTGCTTTATGCTTTTCTTTTCCAAAGATTAGATATAGGTTTCTAATTTCGATTTTACTCATAATAATATTGTTTTATTTTAATATAGTTTCTGGTTCACATTTTATTTTCACACCGGACGGGTTTATTTAACTCGGATTGTTTCGGGACGGGACGAGTAAATATGGAATTAAAATGAGGGATTTGTCGTTTTACTGTTATATAAACGGATTGTCGTTTTGTTTTGTTCAAGGAGATATAAAAAACGTCTCATTTTTGTAAGCAATACGGAAGTGATAGAATTCATAGATAGTCTTTTAAAAGGGGAGCATTCAAGCATATAAAAATAAATCAGCAAGAAGACAAAATGCTTGAAAAAGATTGTTGCACCTATCGCGTCTATTGTACAAAAGTGATACTGTAAAGGTGATAATTGAGTTTGGTTATTGAAGTTTTTTAGGAAAACTACGTGGATTTGGCTTAATTTAATATGTATTCGATAGATTATTTATACCAAATATTTGGTGATTTCGAAAACTTCCTTTACTTTTGCGCCCCGAAAAGGAGAGGTGCTCGAGTGGTTGAAGAGGCACGCCTGGAAAGCGTGTATACCCCAAAAGGGTATCCGGGGTTCGAATCCCCGTCTCTCCGCTGGAAAGAATTGCAAAACAAAGAAAATCCCTGTAAATTAATACTTTACAGGTTTTCTTTTTTTGGGCACATAGCAAAATAAGCATAAAAAAAGGGTTCAGTAGCTTTTTAGTGGGGATACGCATATAGCATTAGCAATGTGGAATAGAAAGAACTTCTTGTCAGCTACACCGCTAAGGTTTGCTCTGAACAATTTGATTTTGGCATTGAAAGATTCTGCCTTCGCATTTGAAGAACGGTGGTTGTAGAAATTGAGTATTTCATCATAGTGTTCATAAAAAGTAGTAGCAATGACGTTCAATGAACGCATCCCTGCATCTTCTACTTTGTTATACCATCGTGCCATAGCCAGATATGCAGCATCCTTTATGGTATTCTTTGAGAATATCATCCGCAGGGAATGGCACAAACCATATGCTTTCTTGATATCAGGATATTCTTCAAATAGGATGGCTGCTCTTTGTTTCTGTCTTTCTGTCCATTTATCGGCTGACTTGAAAAGCAAATACCGAGAACATATAAGCAATTCCCTACGAGTATCACCATTGGAATATCGGTATGGGACATAATCTTTGTTGTTCTGTTTTGCTTCCTCCATTTCCTCGTTGGCTTGCTGTATGGCATCCCAACGGTGTTTGATGCGTAATTCCTGCACGGCATCACAAGCTAATTTTTGAATGTGAAAACGGTCTATAACACGACCGGCTTTAGGAAATGCAGTCCGTACAATCTTGCGCATGGAGTCTGAAAGAACAAGTGTTACCTCTTTAACGGCATAGCGACTTTCCTCGTCAATTCGTTGCAGCACAGCTATTACATCCTCTGATTTAGTCCCTGCCACGGCAGCTACCAGGGAACACTCTCTCGTACAGGCATCGTGGTTGGTCACAAAGGTGTAAAGTTTACCGTTGGAGAGTGAGGTCTCGTCAATTGCCAAATGCAGTCCCATATTCTCCGGAAACAGCATCTATTCATCGGCATGAGATAGTTGCTCCCACTTGCGATATCCACTGAGGACCTCCTTATACTGTTTCTCAAATGTATGACAGTCTATATGATAGAATTCCTCAAGCGTACGGCAGGTTACCGGGGATGGTCTCCATACGTTTCTTTTAAAAAAGCTCCAAATTCTTTGGAGTATCGGGTCCCCTTGGCACAACATTGAGGTCGATGGGAATACTAAAGATTTTGCCTGTGCTTAAGTCTGTCCAACGCCGGCGTCTGATCCTGAGAATTACCTTATGATCTCGTATGGGAAAGTCCGTCACATTTACAGCTTCCATAAAACCTTTGGATTCAAAATGTACGTCGTCGCTTAACTCTGGATTCATCTTTTCATTCAGACTGATATGAATCTCTTGAGAGGTTTGTTCAACTCTTGAGATAAGAAAGTAATCTAATATCTGCGCCGGCAACACAAGGCTGGCCAGCATGTTCAAATAATCGTTTTTCATAATGCGAAGTAAGTAATGCTTCATGAGTATAAAAAATAATCCCCACTAAAAATCTACTGAGCCTAAAAAAGGACCAACGTAAAAATATTTGGCATCCTCGATTTATTCTTATCCTTACTAGATATTAAAAGCAATTATTCAATTAGCAAAAGGATGTTTTGAATTTTTTTATCTGCTTTTTTATACCCTCTTTATTTCGCATATCCGACAGGATGATTTAGTAATAAATGTTGGGACTTTTTTAGTTTTAATATTTTTTCCAATGCATTTTTATCCATTGTCATCCGTGGTACTGTAACTAAGCCAGCCGAGGAACAGAATAGTGAAATATTTTGAGAAATAATCCCAGTATCACAAGCTCCTACAATTAGCAACTGTTCAGGATTTCCGCTATTGAAGCGGGACAAGTCAGCAACCAGTATCAGACATACAGGGGCTTCTGTTACAAAATTCTGTTGTCCGGCTACGGCAGAACGATAATCACCTTTAGCAACAGGTTGCAACTGATGTGCTTTAGCATCGTATAAATAACACCCATCTTTCATACATACATATACGTCAACTTCCTGTACGTTATTTGCCGATGGTGCGGTACGTTTGCCTTCTGACGGACGGTTTATTCCGTTGGCTGCCCAAAGCAGGTCGGATAAATCCTGATGCGTCAGTTGTTTATTGGCAAATGCTCGTTCCGAATGTCTTTTATCCAATGCCTGCATCAATGTAACATTTCTGCTTTTATTCGGCTTGTTCAAATTTATAACTTTCAATTCTTGAGCCTGTAATCCCATTATAATGCCCAATAATAAAACTGATAAAATTACTTTTTTCATATCTGCTCCTGTTATTTACTCAAATGAAGTCTGATTACATTTTCAATGATGGGTTCATAATTCATTTTATCAAACTTGACGAATAAATCATCTTTTGAGCCAATAACACCGCCGTCACCAATAACCATTGGAGTGACATTGAAATAAATGTCTGTTACCAAATCCTTGTCAAGGAAAGCATTGTAAGTCTGTACTCCGCCACCAACGACTATTTCTTCCATTCCTTTTCCTCTCAGGTATTCTACCGCTTCTTCAGGAGTATGAACGGTTTTGTGACCGCTTCGGGCTTCGTGATTGTTGGATAGCACGACGATTTCTTTTCCTGCAAGGGCATCTTGCAACGCATCGATAAACATGGTATAAGTAGAATACCCAAAAACAATGTTGCCGGACTCAACGGCTTTCTGTACAAGAAATTCCATGACTTCCGGTGCTATCTGATGATTGGGATTGTTTGCCAGCAATACTTTTCCATTTGCTGACACTGATGCAATTAATGTTACTTTCATACGATTGTTTTTTTATTGTTAATATTAGAAACATCCTTTCAATATCGAATGAATGTTTTGATTTGATGCAAAAGTAGTGTATCTTTGCTTACTAAAGTATATCAATATACTTTAGTATAGTAATATACAAGAGTATAGTTGTGGACTATTTAAATAAACTGGTTATATGGAAGACTTTAATGGATGCCCTTATTCAAATATTGTTGCTCTAAATGATACGCTGACTATTTTATCCGGTAAATGGAAGCTTAATATTATCCGGGCTTTGCTTTTTAGAAAATATAGGTTTAATGAACTTCAAAAGAAAATACCTCATATTACTCCCCGTATGTTGTCAAAGGAATTAAAAGAACTCGAATTGAACGGGGTTGTAAAGAGAGCTGTTTATAATACAGTGCCAGTGACGGTAGAATATGAATTGACATCTTCTGGGTTTCGGTTGAAAGAATTAATTGCAGCAATGATTCAATGGGGTGTTGCTCATCGGGAATATGTGAAGAGTGTCAATATCAATGATTGATACGTTATATAAGTTAATTATCCTTACACTAAAGCCTAAAGATTGTAAATCAAATATTTGCATAGCTCAAAAAGAAGCCATATCTTTGAACCCATGAGATAGGCAGACAAACAGTGGACAAAGCCGGACAAATGTCTAAAGATACAAAAAAAACAACTAAATTGCAATGCTTTGTGTATGAATTATTTAGATGATTTACAATGCTTGCTAAATGTCTCTATTTATGGCTACAATATAAGAAATGTCAGTAATGACAGTAGCGGTTGTTTTCTATCGCTCGTTTCCTTACTTATAAAGTATAAAGTTGTATATTATAAGTATTCAATTTAATTGCATATTTATAATGGACGTGGTTGCGAAATTCTCAGACAGCTGACTATTGCTGCAACAATAGCAAAACCTGTTGCTGAATACAGACATGTTTGCGAACTGTTGATTGGAACTAAATAGAATATCATGGCAACTTGTGTAGCTCCCAGTGTTTGTCCCAGTAGACGGGCAGTACCCAGCATACCGCTTGCTCCTCCACTACGGTTGGATGGAGCGGAGGAGATGATGGTACTGTTGTTGGGTGTTTGGAATAAGCCGAAACCGGATCCACAAATGAACAGCCGCCATATAATATCCATATTAGTAGGGTTGGAAGGGAGTACTGCGAGCAGAAAAAGTCCTATAGCAAATATTGTCATGCCGATGCTTCCCAGTATTCCGGCATGGATACGTTCTACTAGCCGTCCGGCAAGCGGAGCAATAATCATTGTCGCTATTGGCCAGGGAGTAAGGAGTAATCCGGTTGTCACATCGCTACGTTTCAAAGTCTCCTGGAGGAAAAAGGGGAGGGAGAGCATGGCTAGCATTTGCCCGGTGAAGGAACAGATGGATGTGCCGATAGACATGGAGAAAATAGGGATACGCATCAGGTCGACTGGTAATAAAGGAAATTGTTGGCGTAATTGGCGACGTACAAAGAAATAACCAATTATTAACAACGCAAATACCCCGACTATGATCAATGTTGTGTTTTCTTTGTGGGTAATACCCTCTAATAAGAATATAAGTAGACCAAAGGTGACTGCATTCATCAGACAACTGAACTTGTCGAAATGGCGTCCGGTTACTTTTACCGGATTGTCAGGAAGGTATATCAGTCCGATTATGAGTGTAGCAATTCCCACTGGGATGTTGATGGCAAAAAGCCAATGCCATGAACCCAATGAGAGAATAATTGAAGCGATTGTCGGTCCGGCAGCGGTCGACACGGCAATGACAAGGGCGTTGATGCCCATTCCGCGACCAAGAAAACGTTTGGGATAGATGATCCGGAGTAGCGCCGTATTCACACCAGTGATTGCGGCAGCGCCGAATCCTTGTAAAATACGGGCGGTAGTCAGCGTCCAGAACGAGTCGGCACAAGCACAGATCCCTGAGGTGATGCTGAATAGCAAAACGCCAGATAAGTAAATTTTCCGGTAACCGTAAATGTCTCCCAATGAAGAGAAAGAGAGGAGTGAAATGGTAATAGCCATCTGATAAGCATTTACTATCCAAATCGTTACGGATGGTGAAGTTCCTAGGTCGTGGGCGATGGTCGGTAAAGCCACATTAGCGATTGTAACGTCTATCACAGATATTCCAACTCCTAGAGCAGTGGCTAAAATAGCCCAATAACGCTTGGATAACGGTAAACCGCCGTTCTCATTTACAGGTATGATGTGATTTTGCAGTATCATCTTATCATAATTCATTATTGCCCACTAAAAAAGGAACATAGTTAAAAATAAAATAAGTTCAGTTCACTTGAATCATTTAAATTTTTGACATTGAAAAAATGATATCATTATAAATTGCTGATTCCAAAAGGTATAACTTTTATTACATACTATGATTGATGTAGGCCACATATTAACATCTAATAGGAAACCGAATACAAAACCAATAATGAATTGGAAAAGTTGTATCCGTAGGAACCCCTGGTGGAGGATGAGAATCTGAAGCCCGATGAAAAGAAAGTTCATTATGTGAGTATATTCTACAATTGTAAATAGGGAAACTATGCTAGCTTCTTCTGCGAGTGCTATAATAAATGGGATAGTGGCAATCACACTACTGCTAAAGTTTGGCCGTATACAGAGGGCTACTCCACATGTCATTATGGACAATGAAACGATGAGCAATAAATGTTGCCATGAAAATGAAATGATTCTTTCTTTCATGAAAAAATAAAATTTAGCTGCATAATATATAGATTATAAGAGAATTATAAAAATCTGCGATTTGAATATAACAAAATATTGAAAATTATAGAATCTTCTGATATCCATTATCTATTACTATATATCACCCTACTCTATTTTATAATCTCACCATGTCTTTATTTTATGTTCATGGATATGGCAAGAAAAACAAGCAACACAGTCCAACATCATTGGACTGTGTTACCGGTTATGATTATTTTTTGTATCCGCACTTAGGACATGCACTTTCCTCATTCAGCGTAACACCACAAAGAGGACAGCGTTGAATCTTATTTTTTGTAACAAATTCAGCAGAACCAGCATTTACTCCACTTGTGAATGTGATTTTTGCTATATTCAGTTTGTCTTTAAGAAGAGCGTATACGATCTTTATCATGCCCTCCACAGTCATGGTCTCTTTTGTTACTACAAGACGCGCATCCGGGTATGCCGTGGCCAGCTCAGTCTTGAAAGCCTCACCCTTCGTTGTGTTTTGAGGATTTCCATTCTTGATACCTTGTTTTTCATATACCCCAAGAACTGCGGGTAAAAGCGGATCATCCTCCCTGAGGACTAAAGCATGGTCAAAGTTTTTTAGCACATTCCATGCGATTTTTTGGATTTCATTACAAGGATATACCATATTTACTCCCGTATTTATAGTATCCTCCACTTCAATAGTCAGAACACCGGTATGTCCATGAAGATACTGGGCTTCTCCTCGAAAACCATAAAATCTGTGTGCATACTGTAAATCAAATGTTGTTATACTTCTCATATCAATATTGGTTATTGGTTATTGTTTTCATTGCAGCAAAAGCTATGAATATTGTGATAACAAACTTCTATACTAGACTCTCTCAAACCGGAAGAACCAGATCTTATCAGCATTTTATTCATCAGCTTTTAGAAATTAAGAATCTTAATATCTTTCTGAAATAATCTTTGTTATCTCTATTAATTGTCATATGCAAAGTTCGGAAATCGTGATTATTACTCCATGTTCCAAATAGAACCTTGTTTGGTTAATTGCGACACAAACAATACATTGTTTGAATCGTAAATTTATCACCATGTGTAGTCTGCATATGATTATAGTAATAATAAAATAAACAGAATTTAGTCCGCTTGCTTTTTTATAGCAGTATAGTTAGGACGAGAGTTTTTGCTAGTCAGATATACGCCCGAGAGAACCAAAACGATTCCGACTATCGCAACTGGGGTCACTTCCTCATGTAGGAATATAGTCGCCCCGACCGTTGTGGCAAGAGGATTCAGATAAAGATAGTTGGATGCCTGTATCGTCCCCAGTTGCTTTACGACAATATTCCACAACAGATAACAGGCAGACGAAGCTATGACACCTAAAAAAAGGAGATTGCTCCACACTTCACTGTCTAGCAATACAGCAGGGTTTATCAATGAGGGCAGAAAAAAGAAAGTGGGCAGAATTGTTATTATACCATAGAAAAATATTTTTCTGGTAATGAAAGCTGGAGAATATTTCCGGGTGAGACTCCGAATGACAAGACTGTAAAACGCCCATGACAGAGAAGCCAAAAGAGTCAGTAAATCTCCCAAAGGTGATATCCGAAGAATGAAACTTCCGTTGAAT
>ERZ791825.258-NODE-258-length-50259-cov-3.163832_pt1 | contig 50259 bp, 3 predicted proteins | sample MGYA00510298_ERZ791825 | MGnify/ENA primary metagenome ERZ791825 (study PRJEB30046, sample SAMN00792010) | human gut metagenome | study: EMG produced TPA metagenomics assembly of the A metagenome-wide association study of gut microbiota in type 2... | reverse complement strand
GTAGCATCAACTACAGTGATAACAGGATCCTTACGAGATGAACCGGCTTTTTGTTTTTGAGTATCAGGATCTACATTTACTGTAAGTTTTGCTGATGTTACTTCAAATGTTGAATCCTGTACACCGATTTTATAACCGTTTGCATAAGTTCCGGCATTATCAATAGAAATTGCTATTGTATAAACACCGACATTTTGAATTGTTGTTGTAGCATTATCCTTATCTGTTACAGTTGCAGTAAAGCCTGCCGGAAGCGTTTCATTTTTTGCAATATCGCTGTCCGCTACTTTTGTATATGTAGTTTTGCTTGCATCATCATATTTAATTTGATAAATATTGTACTTAGGCGAAATAACTTGTCCTGTATATTCAGCATTTGCATTTACAAGCTCAACCTTCAAATACTTAAACCATGTTGCATAATAAGTTTTATCAGCGTCTATTTTTGTATCCTTATCAAACTTAGTACCGGTACCGTCAAACGCTGTCTTCCAGCCGTCAAATTCAAATGTACCGTTTGTTGGTTCTGTTATATCGTATCCGATTGAATCACCTTTGTATAGAGTAACTACACGAGGAGATGTGTCATTACCCTTAAGATCCAAGTTCTTGTTAAATGTAACATTAACTTTGTCAGATGTCGGAACTGAAGGATCTATATCCCATTGTGCATACAATGTTGTTTCATATGCAGTATTTGTACCTGCAATTTCCTTTAGTGCATCCTTAAGTGTCGCTTGGTCTATTTTTGTTGTCGAATCAACAGTTACACCGCTGCCATCAGCTTTTGTGTTCCAACCTTTGAATACATAATGTGTTCTTGTTGGTTCATTTGGCATCATATTGCCAAGTGCATCACCAAGATATGGATATACATACTTTGGATTTGCATCTGTCACTGCTGCATTTGTTTTGTTTCCTGTAACATTACTGTCAAATGTAACCTTTACACCATTGTTCTTAGGAATATCATCCGGAATAACATTTCCTCCCGGATTTACATTTGCAGCTGCCCAATATGCGTATAATGTTACTGTTGTAGGAGCTGATGCCTCACCGCCTTGTGCCGCAAGAGAAACATCATTCAATGTAGGATATTTTGCTGAAGTAACAAAATTACCTGATCCGTTAGGTTTAGTATTCCATCCTATAAATACATAATTTGTTTTTGTAGGATTCTGTGCAGGATCTGTATAGTTTGCTGTAGGCGCACCCACAACGTCATTATATGTACCTACACCACCATTTACATCATATCTGATTGTAATATCCGACAACCATTTTGCATAGTAATCAGTATTACTGTTTATTGGCTTTGTCTTGTCAAATGCCGTAGTTGTCATTGACAATGAACCGCCTGTTACTGTACCTTCATACCAGTTATCAAACGTATAACCTTTGTTGGTCGGTGCTGTTACATCATAGCCAAGAGAGTCACCCTTGAAAATTGTTACTGTCTTAACGTTTGTACCACCGTTGCCGTCTTTGTTATCATTAAATGTTATTGTTACTTTATCATTAGCATCAACATTATCAGCAATATCCCACTGTGCATATACAACCAAGTTGTATTTACTTCCATTAGCTGTTACACCGTCAAGTGTTGTTGTTATTGCTGTTGCATCTGTAAATGTTGTACCTGAGCCATCTGCTTTTGTATTCCATCCTACAAACTTATAATTTGTTCTTGTAGGAGCTTCCGGCATCAATGTACCAAGAGCATCTCCAAGATGCGGATACACATACTTCGGATTTGCATCCGTTACTGTTGATGAAGCACTTCCTGATGCATTACTGTCAAATGTAACTTTTACACCATTATCATTAGGTGCTTCATTACCCGGTAATTTACCCGGTGTTACAGGAGCATCTGCCCAGTATGCATACAATTCTACCGGATTTGTTCCACCGGCAGCTGTTGAAACATCATTTAATGTAGCGTAATCAGCTACAGTAATGAATTTACCTGAACCGTTTGCCTTTGTATTCCATCCTACAAATGTATAATTTGCTCTTGTAGGGTCTGAAGGTGCTGTATAAGATTTTGAAGGTGCACCTTTGTCTGTAGCAAATGGTGTTGCCGGAGTTGTTCCGTCGTTAATGTTAAAGTTTACAGTAATATCAGATTTATATGTTGCCTTTACCGTTATATCTGAATTTACTGTTGTTGTCTTATCAAAATCTGAATTATCAGCTGTATTTACCCACTTATCAAAACTATAATTTGTTTTCACCGGTGTTGTTGGCATTGCATCGCCAATCGAATCACCTTTACCGACAGTTATAGTTGTCGGAGCAGTAGGTGATGTTGCACTGTCATAATCAAATGTTACAGTTACCTGATCTCTGCCTGCATATGTCCAATGTGCATACACCGTTTTATTATCTGTTAAAGTAAATGGTGCTTTATCAGTAGTATCGGATTCTGAAGCCGCTCCGTACCAACCGTTAAATGTGTATGCATCACCTGTTGCTGACGTCTTTGTCGGAGTAGGCATCTGATATGCGTAAATTGTATCACCTCTGACAACCGTCATAGATGCAGGTGTTACTTGTGCGTCACATCCTGTAGGACTAAATGTCAATGTTACTGCATTGTCCGGATTCTCCGGTGTCCACATTGCATAATAGTCAGTATTGCTTGAAATTGTTTCTGCCTGTAATTGTGTATTTGAGTATGTAGTGCCTGAGCCGTCTGCTTTTGTATTCCATTCTTTAAATGCATAATCTGCTCTTGTAAATGTCGGAATATCACTTGATTTCAAACTTGAACCGGCACTGATTGTTTTGTTTGTTGTGTTTTCTGTTTGTCCATAATTCTCATGGAATGTTACTGTTACATTCTGTACCCAATGAGCATAAACATCGGTGATTGAAGAAACATCTGTTGCTGATGATGTGTTTGTACCATCATCAAATACGATTTTGTCACCACCGTTTTGCTGTGTAAACCAGCCCCCAAACGTGTAACCTGCAGGTATTTCAAAATCATCGCTTGATGTACCAACTGTTGGTTTTTGCGTTTCAGCAATCGTTGCACCGGCTTTTGGTGATACTGTAACATCCTTGGTTGTCTGTGTACCTGATGGATAGTTACTGTTGAATGTAACCGTGTGACCTGCTTCATATACCGCATACACATTGATATCATCTGTAACCGTTGTATTTGAATCAAATACAGGATCCGATGTAGGATTTGCTGTTGTTGATGTTGTATATCTCAATTCTTTAAAATACATTCCTGTTGACGGTGAAAAATCTGCATCTGTAGGAATATCATCTGTCGATATAGTATTACCCTGAGCAACCGACACAGTCTTAACTGCCGGAGCAGTTAATGTATCATCATTATAGAAATTAACTGAACATGTTTTAGGGAAAATATCTATAACACCACCATTTGCATTCGTCAAATCAAAATAGTTCTTTAAGTTAGATGATGCGTCTGATGTTCTATCGTTTACCCACTGTGTTGTAGGTGATGCACCATCATAACCAACACCAATAGTGAATCTTTCACCTGCCAAATGTGCTTGAAGTACTTTTAAACCGTTAGTTGGTTTTTTTAAGATTTTGAATGCAAAGGCTGCTACAACTACTGGATCATCATTTGATGTAGCCTCAAACATTCTTTCAAGTCCTCTTCCTCCATCACCGTCATTGGCAACAGCATCACTTTGATCGTTAATACGAACTTGTACTATTACATCATTTGTTGTGCTTTTATTATCCAACAAATTTTCTTCTGAGCCTCTTTCTGACCATACCAAATCAGAGTTCATCGTCATTGAATAATATGCACCAAACTCCGCGTCTGTTGGATAATTGCTTCTTATCTTACTTGTATTAAACAACGAACTTGCATTACCAACCGGTTTTAAATATTCAGAATCATATGCCATACCTAAACATAATGTTCCCAAACCACCGCTATTATTATCGCTTGAATTTCTGTCAAGTAAGTCCTTTACTCTCGTCATATTGGACATTTGTACGCCTATCCATACGACCTCGCCAACATCCAAATTCGTATCTATGTCTTTAGGGGTCTGTCCAGGGAAATCACCTAACTTGGTTGTTTCATTTATAGGTGTAGACTTTCCCAAGTAAACATATGACACGTCAGCTCTTTGGGTTGACATTCCTGTTGTTGTATCATCATAAGCAGATGCTATAGGTTGAATTCCACATATCGACATTAGCATAGCCAACGATAATATAACAGAAATAAATTTGTTACTTTTCATTTTTTTCCTCCTTATTATTTTAATGTTGTATAAAACTCTTGAAATCCACTTGCCCACTTTCGTGCCAATTCAGATGCATCATTGACGTTCAACAACGGAACAGTCGTCATATTCACATCTGCGACTCTAAAAGCAAAAAGAGAATTCTTAGATCCAATAGTTGTCCATTTATTTTTCAACTCTGATGCGTCATTGGCATTCAACAAAGGCAATGTCGTTAAAGAAACATCTCCTCGTTCCGACAAAACGCATATTGGTCTTTTAGCTTTAATAGTTTTATTAGTTTTTGTAGTTAAATCAATATAATTATATTCATATTCTATAAAATATACATCAGGGCGTATAATTTTACCGGACAAATCAAACACCCCAGCTGTTGGAGCAAATATTTGATCCTTTGTTTCAGTAGTTGAATATGAAGGAACTCCGGTTTTCGCCATGACCTTTGCGGTGAATTGCTCATTAATTGTCGCATCATTAACTTCATCACCAAGTTCATCAAACACTTTCACTCCCACATCATGAAAAGATGAAGCCTCATAAACAAACATAGTCTCATCAACCATATCGTAATTTGTATCATAATCTTCCCATGCAACAGTAGTATATGCAATCGTTGTCTGACCTCCTGTAGGAATTTTTCCTGCAGCAAACTTTTTATTTGTTGTATGTGAATCATTAAAAGCTTTTTTGGCCTCGTCTTTATCTGTTTGTGTAGGGAAATTTACATCATCTTGCTGAATCAATCCATATGGCGAATTACCAGGATTTAAAATAATCTTCGGTTTCAGCAATCTACGGATATATACCGTATATGTTGTACCTCCGGCTGTAATTGTAACAGTATTATTATATCCGTCGTTTACAGTCTTGTCCAATTCAGCAAGATCAAATAAATCTGACGAATACTTTTTAGCGTCTGATGCTGTCACATTGACGCTTGCCGAATTAACAGTTACAGTCGGTTTTTCGGATGAACTTACGTCCATTCTGATTTGTTCCGTTTCATTAGGAACACTTACATAATACGTTTTAGTTTCCGCTTTAAACTTATCTTCTTTTAAAGTCTTGTCCGATGATAAATAATAAGTTGTATCCGGTGACGGAGTCGCTCCCGGATCTGACGGAGTTTCTCCCGGTTTTACCGCAACTATATTATCTATTGCATCATTTGTTCCAAACAGACTTATATCGCCGCTGAAATCAAATAAATTTTTAAGGTTAGTATCATCCGGAGCCGGATGTGTCGTAGCAAACCATGATGCATAAGGATTTGTACCGTCACTACCGGAACCGATAGCAAACGTATCTCCTCCCCGAACCATACTCAATACAGTAGGATTCTGGTCTGCCGCAGTTTCATCGGGAGCACTCAAAAGAACGAAAGGCAATTTCAGCAAATACTGCTTTGAATTACTTGCCAAGTCTTTAAATCTTAACAGCGAGTCCCCTTTAAATACCACACCCACATAGCACATTTTCCAGCCGTCTAAAGCACGTTGAGCAGCTTCTGTGCTATTTTCTCTATCATTTAACGCAGTATCTATATCGCATTCACGAACAGATGTAATCTCATATTGTGTATCATCCCACCAAGCACTGCTGTCACCTGTTGAGCTCAGGTTTCCCTTTACCAGCTCATCATTCCAGCTTTGTTCTGCAGTTGAAGATGCAGTTGTTTTATCCCAATACGGCTTTACGTAATTCGGATCATATTCAAACGCTACATCTAACGAATAAACACCATCAGTAAACAACGGTAAATCGTTTACATTTTCAACGCCGATACCTACCCAAAATTCAAGCGGATTGGTTAAGTTTACATCATCTTTGCTAAATCCTGCTTTACCGGGGCTTGCATCATTTGGTGTAGAACCTCTGCCCATAAAATCTACAGACAAAGTTCTGTTTGTTGCCTGTGTTTCTATATTTTCGTATTCATCCGCAGTAGCAGGAATACTAACCATACATACAGCACACATAGATAGTGACGTAAATCCTGATACTAACCTTTTAAGAATCTTATTCATTACGCACCACCTCCATCATTAGTATAGAACTGAATTATTTTTTTAGCACGTATATTATTTGCATCTATCAAATTCACCGCTCTATCTTTATTTACATCGCAGATACGATATCTATTTAGCAATCCGCCAACATCATAACCTGTAACATTTGTGTTGTTAGCTAAATCTGCACTGAATCTGTTTCTTATTCTTGAAACATCTTTTGTATCTGCTTGTTTATCATTATTGACATCTCCAAGAGTATTAAGTAAGATTAACGGTCTTTTAATTGAAACGATTGAACCGTCAAAATCTGCAAATGAATAAACAAGTTCATATTTATCAGGTCGGATTCGTTCCGCATTTAATTCGGATATTGTACCGCTCGACGGCAGATTGATTGTCTGTGCATTGACAGATGAATAATCCGTAGAACCGCCATCTTGATATGCCGCATTTGTTTCCGTTAAAACATTAACCGTTATCTTTTTGGTGACATCGGTTACCGCTCCGCCAATCGAATTAATAACGCTTTCATATCCCGGGTCTGTAAAAGTTCCCGAATTCAAAACAAACAATGCTGTATCATCCAAATCATAATTCACGCCCGACGTCCAAGCTTCACCGCAATAATTTACACCCACTGTTGCACCTGCCGGCGTATATCCTGCAGTAAATGTATAATCATTTTTGTCAAATTCATTTTTAGCCGTCGCCTTATCCGTTATTGCCATATCACGCATAATCAAGCCATACGGCGAGTTACCATAATTAAAATTCATCAATTTGGACTCTTCTATTTTTCTGTAAACGTGAATCTTATACGACCTTGTAACTTCGCCTTCATCAGGATCGTCATTAGGATCATCATATGTCATCGTCAATGTAAGCAGGTTATCAACAGGGCTGACGTCAAGCTCTATATCCTCTGACTTATAATAATTATCCGTTGCGTCCTCCGTTGGCGTGGTCAATGTATCAGTTACAGAATTATGTTCACGCGAAAGAGACAGCGTCGCATTTTTTGCTTCATCTCTAAGTTTGAACCAAAGCTTTACTTTGTCAACACTATTTGGCACTGCAACATAATACTCACGTTTTACAGGGTCAAACTTTACAATTTTCCAATTCTGATCATGCAAATCCTGATCATTGTCATTTGTATCTTTAACCATAAGTTCTGTCGCTCTGAGTTTCGCTCCAAGCGACTCTTTAAAGTGAGCCGTTATTTTAACATTTTCTGCCGGCATTTCAAATGTCGTATTAGCCAATGTGCTGTCTGCGAATGTCACATTACCGGTTTCACAGGTCCATCCGGTGAAAACGCAATCTTCTTCGGGAGTTGCTGTTATTGAAACAGCTTCACCTTCACTTGCAGTATATAATCCCGAGTCCGTTTCTGCTTTACCATATTTTACATTATCAGAAACAAGCTCTATTTTATATGTAGGAGCTTCCGTAACTTCAAAAGAGATTTTAAACGTTCGAAGGACTCCCTCATTTGATATAACAGAAACTGTACATTCATAAGTTCCTACATCAAGACCTATATTAGTTGTTATATCAAAGTCTACACTTTCACCTTTTTGTAAAATCTGAGGCAACTTTTTGCTGATGGTAAATGCTTCTTTATTCCCATCTTTACTCAAAGAAATAGCAGCTGTCAAGCCGTATATATCGGTTGAGCCTATATTTTTAACAGTAAATGAATTTGTTTGCAAATCGTTATAATCATACCCAACTTGTTTTTTGTCATATGTAAAATCGGGTATTACATCAATTTCATCTCTATCATCACCGTTGACAACCAAATACTTAATCTCAACTGTGTTATTATTCTCATTTACAACATTTCCGTAGTTTGTATATGACGTTGTTGAAAGCGTACCCCTTACAGTTACAACACTGCCAACCAATGTAGGGTCTCCGTCAATAACATCCCACGAATCAACTGTGAAGGTCGAAAGCTTACCTATTTCCGTACCGTCGTATCCATCATATGTTGTTCCAACAAAATCAGAAAGTACAGGAAGCGTTACAGTTGTCGGCAAACTCACACCCGCTTTGATAGGAAACATTGCCGATTGCAAATCCGAATAATCAAAAGTATAGCTGTCTAAATAAATATTTTTTCTCGGATTTGTACTGAATTCAGTATACGGTCCCGGATTTTTTCCCGGTTCCGTTGATGATATTTCAAACTTACCGGCTTTACTTCCAAGGTTTATAATCTGTGCAAGTTTCTTTTCAGAGTCTATTGCAATATCAGCCTTTACAGTAATTGTTGCCGTTCCGTCATCATTTACAACAACATTATAACCCGACATTGAAGAATCAATAAGTTCTCCGCCCGGCATTCTCACATCAAATGTTGTACCTGCAGGAATTGTGTTCCCATCTTTATTTTTAACTGTTATTGTCAAAGTACCGTCATCAGCCGTGACAGCACTTACAACCACCAACTCTTTTGGAAGCTCACTCTCGTTATCGACAACATTTCTTATAAAGTTGACATCAGAGCTGTCCTTTACTGTAAGCCACGGATAATTAATCGATATTTTGTTTATATCCGCAATGTGTCCCAAAATTGTATATTTGCCTACCACTTTGTTTTTGATATCGTCAGGTATATCAAGCAACTGCGATGTTTCAGTGCTAAGCTGATACCATCCGATATTAAACTCCGGTACTCCGCCGTTTGGAATATATTTATCAAGTATCGGTTTTGCTTTTGGTGCAAGTTTCAAATCGTCTATTGTTGCAGGATAATCCGCCGCGCCGGTCCAATACGTCAAATTCTCATTTTCTGCCGTGAAACCAATCAAATTAATCGGCATCACATGTATTGTAACGGTTATATCAAAATCATCATTGTATTTTTGAACAACCGTATAGTCACCTTCTTTTGGATTCCACGAAATCGAGCTTAGATTGCTTGTCGTCTTATCCCACTTAAACACTGCCGGTCTTTCGGAACCGTCTGCATATTGGAGTGATATAATCGACATTTTATCATTTATGAAATCAAGTAAATCATCTATCGTACCATTCTTATAGATGTCATAAGAAGTAACTGTCAGCTCCTCATTCAATGCCTTAACATTTGAAAGTGCCGCTTCAATCTCAAAATTACACTCAACATTTTTATCAGCTCTTGAGTACCATTTGACATCTCCGTCACTGCTGTCGATATAACCTATATGAACACCATCATCATCTGTAATAGTATCGTCCTGCACTGTAATCATTGTCGAAAACGGTACAATTTTAATAACATCCTTAAGTTCGCTTTTTGAAAGCTTTGCAAACTTTGCAGGGTCTTTTATATAAAAGCTCAATCGTCCGAGTTTTAAATTTTTACCGTTTGCAAGAATAAGATGTTCGTCACGCCCTTTTACCGCAGTTATGTATTTAGAAGTTGTACCTTCTTGCGGTAAGAAGTTCATTATTGCTCTGCCGTTGTCGGCATCTGCAACACCAATAATCGGCATACTTACACCAATCATAGACGGTAATTTAAAGTCGCCAAAGCTTCCGATTGGAAAATCATCAGTATTTTGTTCAAAATAATCATGAGCAATATCATATGAATATCCGACGCTTCCCGAAGAAGTTGTAGGGTTTTTAATCGGTGTATTCGTCGCCACATCCGAAAGCTCTATGTAATTTTTATCATATTCAATACAATAAGATATTGCAGTTGAATCAATATTTTTCAGAGATATATCAACGAAGCCTTGAGTTGTTGAACCGTTAGCCACCATTTTTATGCCACTGAATGATATAGCTGCATTTGGGTAAGATGTTGCAGCCCAAACAATAACAAATACAAAAACAACCACAATAAGTGCGCTTATTGTGATTTTCTTTTTCCCAATATGCATGCTCTCCCCCCCTGCTACAATTATCCCTATTATGAATAATTCTATACTTTAATTGTACACCAACTTATACCAAAAGTCAACATTTCTATTCAAGAAAAACACCGTTTATTCTTTACAGTTCATTATCGTATATTGTGTGAATGTTACAATTATTACTGTTTAATAAAATTACATAAAATGTATAAAACAAAAAAAGAATCGACAGAATTAAATCTGTCGATTCCTTAAAGCTAATTAATATGCTTTTATTTTGACTTTGTCGGGACCTTGGTTATCCAATACAGGAGTCTTCTTTCCAAAATACATACCTGCATACAGAAGGTCTTTTGTTGTGATTGAGCCGTCACCGTCAAAATCACAATCAGATCTTTCAACACGTCCGCCCTCAAAGTTAATCCAAGAAATTATCTTCTTGCCATTTGCTTCGTAATAAGCGCCGGCTGTATTAGTGCCATCACCATATTGGATTTCTGTATGAGCAGATACACCTGCTACTGCTGTTGAAACAGAATATGATGATTCTGAACTCTTAGCACTGTCTGATTTGCTATCCGACTTACTGTCTGATGTCACACTGTCTGTTGTGCTATCCGACTTACTGTCTGATGTCGCACTGTCTGTTGTGCTGTCCGACTTGCTGTCTGTTGTCGCACTGTCTGTTGTGTTATCTGACTTGCTGTCTGATGATGTATCACCATTTGATGTATTATCACTTGATGTATTACCATCTGACGGTGTTTCTGTATTATCGGATTTATCTCCCGTTTCAGTATCTGATGATGTATTATCACCTGTTTCACCCTTATTAGGTGTATCAGTCGTTGTACTGTCATCCTTACTGTCACCACTGTTTGTTCCATCACTTGGAGTTGATGGTGTATCCGGTGTTTCACTCGGAGTTTCAGGGTTATCTGTTGTTCCGCTGTCAGGAGTTGACGGTGTTGACGGATTATCCGGTGTTCCGCTGTCAGGAGTTGACGGCGTTGACGGATTATCCGTTGCTCCGTTATCCGGAGGTTCAGGATTATCACTCGAATCGTCTTTCTTATCAGTATCCTTAGTTTCATCCTTGGTTTCGTCTTCAGTTGTTGTTATCGAATCCTTAATAATTTGTCCTGTATAGTCATCCATAATAATGTTATATAGGAATACATTTACTAAGTTAATATCAACATAATCTATGACGCCGTCACTTACATCATAATCTGTAACGTTACCCGGTGTAATTCTAATCATACCAAAGTCATATTTAGCTTTCACAAAAGTTTCGGTTGAAACAATGTTGGTGATTTCATAATCCAAATAACCTGTTCTGCTTATTACAATATGATATGTATCTGCATCAGGAAGCGAGATTTCAAAGTTGCCGTTCAGACCAACTTGGTAAACCGTATTTCCTGCCGCATCTACCGCAACAAGATTATTGCTGCTGTCATACATTCTTATTTCTGCAGTATCGTCACCTTGAGCAACCGAATGAACTCTGCCTGTTATGTAAGTTTGAAGTTCTGGAACTGTTTCGGCAGTATCTCTTGTAACAGTTACACGATACTTACCGCCGTTAGTTACCGTAGAGCTTACCTGACTTACAATCTCAAAGTCGATTGTGAACGACTTTTGGTTAAGTGCAAGGTCAAACATATGTGTTAATTCTGATGCCGACTTACTTGCTACCTGCGTGCCTTCAATGCTCATATTTAGGATTGGATTATATTCTGTAGTCTTAATCGTAAATTCGATTTCTGTTGCAAGCGGATCTACAAGAACATCGTAGCTTATTACACTTGCATCGAACTTAGGATTTAGTTCTTCGTATCCGTCTCCATCAACTGTATCTGTTACGATAATGTTGCTTAGGTAAGCTGTGTTCTCTCTTACAATCTTAATTACATAAGTGTATGGAGTTTCAGCTACTGTTACGAATACATAATCTACAGCTTCACCCGCGTCAAGCTCAAATTTCTCACTTGCACTGCCGATTGATTCTGCCGAATTTTTACCCTTATGAGTAAATACTATACTGTCAGTTGGGTTTTTAGCTTCTGCTGTTACCGTAATATCTTCATCATAAGGTGAGATATTAACAACATAACTAAAGATTTCAGGGTTAAATACCTTTGACAAATCGAACTTATCGGTTGTCAGACTTGCAAGTCTTGCATCTCCGTTTGCTCTGTCATCACGAGTAATCTTCAATTCGTACTTACCAATCTTACCGTCCTTATTTTCAACAGTTACCGTTACAGTTTCTGTTGAATGTTCACTGTCAAGGAAGCTTGACGGCAATGTAATTTCAGTGGCTGTGCCGCTTGTTACCGTTGTAACCTTACCGTCGCTTGTAGTAACGGCAAGTTTATCATTTGCCGGATCTTTAGCTGTTACAGTCAATGTAATTGTATTGTCTGTGTAATTAACCTTAGCAGAATATTCAGCATCTTTTTCTTCAAATGCAGGAGTCATTTCATATAATCCGTCGCCTGCAGCTGTTTCATCCTCAAGTTCAATGTTTTCAAGGAATGCCTCAGGAATTAACTTATCAAGACGAGTTACATTCAGAACATAAATTCCGTCTTTTTCGTCAACTGTTATCTTAACCGTTACGGTAAAGTTCTTAGTATCAAGAGGAAGTTTATCAAATGTTCTTACGTCACCGTCTACATAAGCTCCGCCGTCGATACTCATACTTACTTGTGCATTTTCATAAGTATTCTTTGTATGTACGGTAAATGCTTCGGTATCCTTACCTATTTCAACATCATAATTTCTTACTATCGGTGAGAACTTAGTCTTCATAGTAGCATTATCTGTCCACAAATCAGTTAAGATAGGTGCGTCTGTATTATAAACAGTTACTACATATTCATTAATAAGCTCGTATCCGCTTTCAGTAAACTTAGTTGCACGGAATGTGAATGTTGCCTGTCCGCTTTCGCCTATAGACTGTGCCAAGTATGAACCTATACCTTCTTGCAATGAGTAATCTCTCATTGTTTCATTGATTACTTCAATGTAAACATCCGGGTCATCACTCTTAGCAAACAAGTACGGTGTAGCACCGTCATTAACGGCACTGTAAACAAATACTTTTTCGTCAAACGCTGTGAAGAATGTTGCATCCTTGCCTGTCTGGTTGATTGTCGGATCAATCATAATATGATTGATGAACGGTTCATAAGGCTTGTCTGCATCGCTTTCAGCATATACAACGAACGACTTGTTAATACCGCTTATTGTGCTTACAACATTAATGTCGAATCTTTCCTTTTGTGTTGACATTGTAAAGTCAATGTCCTTTCCGCTTTCAATCTCTCTGCCGTTTACAGTAATTATTGCATCGCTGTCGGCTGAAGTTATATTAAGCGGAATTGTTGTTGTACCTTCCGGTACTGTTATTGTTTCAAGAGCGCTGTTTGTTATCGCATCTCCGTTCAATGTACCGCTGATACCGTTGATTGCAGTATCACGCAAGATTGTTACAGAGTACTTCTGCATTGTAGCACCGTTTCTGACTGTAATAATTCTTACTGTCTTATTACCGTTCAATGCAAATGTTCCGATACCGCTTACGTTTGCAGAACTGCTTGCTGCCTTAGCATTTATTGTTACACGGGTTGTTGATGCATCTACATATGTGTAGTAGTTAAGCTCTCTTGCCGAGAAATCCGGAATTATGTCCTTACCGTCTACAGTCAAGCTGCTTAGGTCAGGAACATCGGCTGCCATATTCTTTCTGAATATATCCAATGTGTATGTTACTTCAGGCAATGAATCATCGGCTGATGCATATACCTTGATTGCAACTGAGTTATATACTCCGTCTGTCAAGTCTATATCCATAGCGCCTGTATATTCTGTGCCGTTTACTTTAATCACACTGCCCGGATTTAATGCAGCTGTTTCAAGAGTCACCTTATTTACCTGATAAGGAACTGTTACATAATAGTTCTTTACGTCTCTTGTAAATGCCGGTACGACTGTACCCTTATTAAGAACAAGTTCTGTTAGAGCATTATCGTTATCCGAATCAGGACGATATACATTTACAAGATATACACGCTTAGTTATTGATAACTCTGCAGGAGATTTTGTATTATCTATTGCAGTTACAACAACCTTAATCTGATTCTTACCCTTCTTAAGTTCGATATTTTCTGATGCCATACCGCTTACAACTTCAAGATTGTTAACAGTAATCTTCGCATCATTGGCAGTTGGGATAAGGTTAATGTATGATGTTGATTCATCTACATTAATTTCATATGCCGTCTTATCCGGATCAAATGCCGGTGACAATGCAAAGTTCTGTTTAACTGCCAAGTCGATAAGTTTAGGGTCAAGGTCAGGTTGTTGACGATTGATTACCAATGTATAATACTCTTTATTTTCCTGAGCATTCGATAGTTCAATCGTGAATATGTTATCACCGTATTCAATAGGTTCAAAGATATTATTCCATGTACCGCTTGATATTACTCTGCCGTTTACTCTAATCGTTAGATTATCTTCATCCGATGGGTCATTTGATACAGCAGTTACCTTAATATCTGCCTTTTCAAATGTACTTGGAACACTTGCATAATATGAATGTTCATCCTTATCGAATGTAGGCGTTATAGCATAGTCATCAAAGTGTTGGTCTTTTAGTTCCAAACCTGTAATTTCAGGTATCGGAGTTTCAAACTTATTACGATATACCGAAACCGTATAAGTCTTTTCTGTGCCGTTTACTGTTCTTACAATGAATGTTACTACCGTTTCGCCTACAGCAAGCGGTGACAATGAGAATGTATCTCCGCTGCTTATCACCTTAGAAGTTCCGCTTGATGTAACAGTTATATCCTTTATAGCATCAGGAGTTCTTGCAATTGGTATCAAATCAACATTTTCATGCTCATAAGTATAAGTCAAATGATAATTTGTTTCATCACTGTCGAATATAGGAGTGAGTATACCGCCTGCTGTGTACTTAATATCTATTAGGTCAGCATTATCATTTTCACTGCCTCTGTAAATATTAATTACATAAACCTTCTTAGTGTTATTCCATGTTCTATTACCTGCTTTTGCAGTATTGTTAGGAGCAGTTACCGTAATAACAATCTTATTGCTACCCTCTACAAGCTTAATATCGGTGTTTATCGTACCAACCGCATCAACGTCAATATCTAAGGCTTCGCTTCTTACCCAAATAGCAGACATTGTATTTTCGGATTTAGCGTTAATCTTAATTGAATCAACGTCATTTGCAACAGTAATCTTATATGATGTTACATTCTTATCAAATGTCGGCGTCATACTTTGACCGCTTGCTGTCAGAGATGAAAGCAATGCGCTTGTATTCTTGTCTATTGCTCTGTTTATTGTAATTGAGTAGTAACGACTATTGCCGTTGCCATCGCTTACCTTGATAATAAACAAGTTATTACCCGCATCAAGCTTAACCGGCGTCGGCTGACCGGACAACATAGTTTCGGTTGTATTATTGGCTATATCATACAATGTTGCAGTCATATTACCGTCCGTACCTGTAACATTTGTATTCGGAATTACCGTGATTGCTTCATCTGTTTCCGTATTAGTTACATTTGAATAGTAGTTATAATCTACATCTGATGAGCTGTTCATCATTGTCAATGTATGATTTGCAAGAGATATACTTGATAAGAAGTTTTGCTTTGGATTGATATTAGCATTAGTATTCTTATAAAGTGTAATCTTATACTCTTTCATTACTACGCCGCTTGCCGATACATTGAATGCAACTTCGGTTGTTGATTTCTCAGTCAAACCGTCTTTGATTGTCACGCTTGTTCCCTTTGTAGTAGAACCGCCGTCAATCTTGTAAGCCACATCGCTTGCAGCACTGCTCGGTGTTGCTTCAATATTAATATCATTAATATTTTCACCTTCAACAATAAAGTAGTAATCCGTAATATCTCTGTCGAACATCGGAACTAAGCTGTAATACTTACCACCGATAACGACTCTGATGTCGTCCAAAGTAGCGTCAGTATCAGGAATCTTACGATTTATTGTAACCGTATATGTCTTAGTTGTTATTCTGTCTTCAGATGTTACTTCAATCTTCAATATGTTGTTACCAACTGTCAAGTTATCAAATACAAAACTATTTCCGCTTGTATGGTTGATAACCGGCTTTGAACCGTTGCTTGTAGATGTCATAAGCTTGATTGTAGCATTATTGCTTGCTGTAATCTTATCAAATGTCACCTGTGTAACAGCTGTATCTACATCGATTTCGTAGTTATGAACATCCTTATCGAATGTAGGTTTCATCACTACACCGCTTTCAGGTTCAAGTTCGATAAGGTCTGCATCGCCTGACATTCTTGTTACGTGTACAATATATGTCTTGGTTATATCTGTTGCAACATCCTTTACAGTAACGGTTATATCTTGAGGATTATTCATCAAGTATGTCTTATTGGTAAACTGCTTTGTTGTTCCCGAATCAGGGTTTTGCTCAGCTAAAGTACCAATCTTAACCGTCTTACCGTCTGATAGAGTTGTTACTCTCATCATCGGTGTATATGTCGCATTATGCGGAATACCTATTTCAAAACGGTTATTTTCACTGTTCCAAACAGCTGCAATAGGATTTGCATATTGACGAGTTGTATCTGTTACAAAGTCGCCGTTGTCAACATCCATGTAGATGCTTAGAATATCACCCGTTACACTAATCAACTTCAATACATAATCTCTGCTGATTGTATCTGTACCGGCTGTCAAAGAAACATTAATATCAACATTTGTAGTTACAGACGATATAGTCGGCATAGTTATCGTTACCCAACCGGTAGACGAAACATCTGCTGCGCCATTTGTCTTTAATGTTGTTGTTGCTCTTGAATCGCTTGCCATAGCCTTAACAATCGGATTTGTACCCGATTCAACATATGCAACATATGTTCCGTCCGGCTGCAAAGCGGCAGGCATATCATTTACCATGACATACTTAACGCTTGCGTCTATCGGCTTACGATAAATATGAAGTTCGTATTCCAATTCCTTAGATGTTTCACTTGTTACTTTTACATAGAATACGTTATCGCCATATTCAAGATTTACGTTTTGAGTAATTGTAACAAACGCATTACTCATCGGTTTTTTGTTTGAATCAAGAATTGTAACCATCGTCTTAGCACCATCATGATTATGATATGCCTTAGCGTAAATGTCTGCATTTGTCTTTTCTGATTCAACATTTACCGTATAAACGCCCTGTTTCTTTTCATCATCTGTTGTAGGCTTATTTATCTTATAATTATCCTTATCAAAGTCAGGATCCAAGTCGTAACCGATAACTTGTAAATCTGCAAGTCGGTTTTCATCGCTAGGGTCATGAATTTCTATATAATAAGTTTTTGTGTAGTGAGGAACTCTCAAGTAAATAGGTATTCTGAAGTATTCCGAAGTTGTTCCGTCTGTCTTCATACTGTTGACATACTGCTTAATATATTTACTCAAATCGTCGATTTGCTCACTGCCTGCGTCTGTAATCTTGATTCTTGTTTCATAATCATTAGGATTCCAGCCTTGTGTCTTCGCATAGTCAAGTAGTTTCTGATGTGTTTCATGTGCATTTGCATATACATCATACTCATGTAAATCATTTTCAGTCTTAATCGAATAAGTTGTAACCGTCTTTATAAATGATGAATTATAGAACGGTATCTTATTTGAATTGTCCTTCTTTGTGATATACAAATCATCAAGATATACGTCAACCGGAATATGCTTGATACGTAATGTATAATAGATTGACGGGCTGCCGTCCGACTTCTTAAGTTCAATCGAGAAGTAGTTGTCGCCAACCTTCAAATCTACGTTTGCAGTAAGCTGACCGCCCTTACCTGCTCCCAATGTATATGTCTGCGATACTGTAAGACCCGTCAACGTAATTGCGGCGTTTTTATCAACAGCATATATATCAACTTTAGCAGTTGGATTTTCTGCTTCTGAATATGAGTATGCCTCATATATAATCTTGCCGCTGTCAAGAGTTGTCTTAACTGCATCATTGTCATTTACACGGATTGCTCCAAGTGCTGCGTCAAGCATATCACGCTTAATTAAAATATTGTTAATTGTTATTAAGAATCCGTCTTCGTCATATACACGAAGCTGAACAATCGAATTAACTTCTTTTAGCTTAATTGTTGATTTAATAGTCTGCTCATTAGTTGTATCATCTACAAGTATCTTTTCACCGTCGTCAATCTGAACGTAATATTTATGACCCTGAGGGTCTGCCATATTAATTTGCATATCTGCATCGCTCAAGTAGAACGGAAGTTTTGTCGGACGTTCATAGTTTGAAATGATAACACCGTCTTCATTTGTAACCGGATCGCCGATTCTTTCTGTAAGTTCGTCATTTACGACTGTGTTCAAATCGAAGTTGTAGATGTACTGAACAATGTAAATCGTATAGTTCTGTGTTGCGCCTGACGGAGATTCTACCGTTACAGGAACTTGCGTAACACGACCGTTTAGTTTTACATCATCAATATACGTATTTACTGCGCTGTTCTTATGAACACCGTTTACATATATCTTAGCAAACTTATTCTCACTTATAAGTTTTACTACAGCTGTATCACGTCCTTGCGGAACTGATGCCAAGTAAGTTGTAAGACCTGTTATACTTGCATTCTTCAAGATTACTTCAGATTCATCTATAGGATAATCTTTGTATCCTTCTTTTCTCAAACCGATATTAACATTTTTCAACTGAGTACCCTCAGGGCTGTTAATAAGGTTGATTACATATTCCTGAGATGCGTTGTTGGTTCTCGATGTTACTTTAAATCTGAACTTATATAAATTTCTGTCTTCAATACTGGCGGCATCCGTTGTAGCACCTGCGAAGTTTACATTAGTTCCTTGAATTTGTTTATTATTGCTCAGTACATATGTACCATCTCTGTATTCATAGAACTGAATTACCGCATATGGGTCTATTGCGAATACAAACGGTTGTGCAATGTATGTATTCATCGGCATTTCAACTTTGTAAGATATTGCCGTTGTATTAGGTTCCACACCCGCTTCATAACCTGTAACCTTACCTGTAACTCTTGTTGTCTGCTGAGTTTCAGTAGAAAGTCCGCCTGTAGCGTCAACATATACTTTGTCTATACCAAGTTCACTTGAAGCTTTCTGAATCATCAATGTGTAATCCTGTGTTCTGCCGTCACCGGCTGTTACTCTGGCTTTCAATATGATGTCATCTATACCTGACATTGATGCCTCTGTATCAACTGCCAACATTCCGCTCGCAATCGCAGGTTTACCAAAATCAGTAAAGAATTCAATCTTTGAACTTGCCGACTTAGTCTGTGACTTAACATATGCCATATTTGCCGTTGGATTAATATAGCTTATGTAATTATATGTATAAACATATTTGCCGTTTACAAGTGTCTTATCTTCGCTCTGCTTTGCAGCCTTTACATATGAGCTGTCAACTAACTTAATATCGCTGACAAACATATCAAGTTTCAAATCAGAACGCATTTCTTCAGGAGAAAGCTTTGTAATAATAAGCTTTGTTATTGCTATCTCATCAGGAGTTGTACCATCTGACAGCAAATCAGGTGAACCAACCTTAATATCAATCGTTACCGATGACGATGTCGGAATTGTTGATACGTCATAATTCAAATATGAATTGCTTGAAAGAGCAAATCCGTTATTCTCAAATTCTACGTATTCCCCGGCGTTCAGAGCAGTAGCTTTGATTTCATTTACAAGTGTTTCATCTGCCCCTACATCAATTCTGAATGTATAAGGGTCGTTTCTGTCTTGCTCTGCATAACGTCCGTCAAGTGTAATTTCCTTAAGCTTTAGATTATTCATCTTTCTGATAATCTTAAGTGTGTAGTATGCAGGTGCAATATCACCTTCATAACTCCATACCGTTACCTGGAATGTTCTTGAACGTTCGCCTGTTGTTTCATCAACATCATCGTCATTACTGTCAAACGGAATATTTATCTTTAGAGTTTGATTTGTCGAAACAGTATCTACACCGTCTATCGTCATACCAACTCTTGCTGTTGAGTAATCAGCACCGATTTCAATAGGAACGATTGATGTACCGTATGTTATATTCTTTATGATAATCGGATTGTTTACAGTTATATTTTCAACAACTGACTGGAACAACTTACCCGTTTTATCTTCAGGATATGCATATACGTGATCAATTTTTCTGTTATTAGACTTTCTGATTAGGTCTACTATGTATTCCTTACCATCACCAACACCTGACAACATTTCATCCTGTGAACGTATTCTAAAGTACAATGTGTAGTTTTGGTTAGGTTCAAGATTTGAAAGTTGTACTTGTTTTTGATGTAATTCATAGTTATTTGTATATGATGATGTATATGGGTCATAAATATCTACGCCCGCATATTCATAATCTGCGATTACCTTCATGTCAACAGATGTTATACCTGTTTCAATTTCTACAGTGTATCTGCCTGTGTTCTTATCGTACTTAGCAGGCGGTATGCTGTTAATTGTTCCTGCAGGACCAACCCATACACTGTAATTATCACTTTCGGCATCATATTCAACATCTCTGTTTGAGTTATCTGCAAGATAAACTCTCAAGTCATATTCTTGCATTGTACCCGCTTCAGAGATAATTCTGAATTTAACCACATGAGGAATATCAGGATCTGCATCGTCAAACAAGTATGAGTGGGATACTCTGAACGGAATGTTGTATTTAGCATCATTTCCGTGATAATCAAAGTCGCCATCTTCCCATAGAAGTTCTGCTGTTGTATCCTTCGACTGAACAGCCGCCTGAACAACAACCGATGTCTTTTCGGCATTATTAACTGCTTTTTCATATACACTGTAAGGAATATAGCTGTTATAATACGGCAGATCCGAATCGCCCTCAGTGAACGGACCATATGCTTCTACACCATTAACCGTTACATAATCGGCATCAGCATTAATTGACTGGATTGTTACGTTTAATGCATTGTTTGAAGTATGTCTGCCGTCTTCTGATGTTACTACATACGGAATTACCTTAACACTTTCGCCCTCCTTTACAGGAATCAAGATACCGTGAATATCTCCGCCGTTTACTACATTTGAACCGCTTATTACAGTTTCATCATCTGTTATTCCGGTATATATTTTACCGTTTAGAGTAATCTTAGCCTTTGAATACTCTGTCTTGATATATACTCTTAAATACTTATTACCGTTTTCATCAACTGTAAGTGTTGATTCGCTTACTTTGTAATAATCTACAACATTTGGACTTGTTTCACCGTCATATCTTGTAGTTTCATTTACAACAGTTTCTGAGTTGTTACTGCTGTTGTGAAGTACATTTGTATTTTCTGACAATCTGTAGATTACAACCTTATACTGATGAGTATATCCTGTACCTGCTTCCGGTATTGATACAATAGTAATATTTGTATCAGGAGTGTCTTCAGATACTGATCTTGCCGTATTTACAGGGATTGTAAGCATGCCATCTGTCGGATAATTATAATCAGATCTGTTTACAATTCCGTTTTCAGATACTGAATTTACTGATACTGTCGGATCATATGGAGTTGGTGCATGTTCATCAATGCGAAGTCCAACCTTTACAGTTGCATCCTTCACGATACCGTATCTATAGATAATCTCATCGCCGACCTTTTCAGGATTTTTAAGCAAGTTACCGTCAATATAAATATCAATATCTGCATCAGTGTTCTTATACTTCTGACCTATTAAGAATGTATAAGTCTTAACAGTACCAATCTTTTCATCAATAGTTGCATCTGCTTGAGCCTTATAGTTATTAGCTACACCAACCTGAATCTTAACTACTGTAAATCCACCGTCTTTTTTGATTAGAGGAATCTTATAAGACTGGTTGCTTGTCTGACGCCATCCGCCATCCCATACAACGCTTGCATCGGTTGCTGAATAGTTGTTTGCTGCGGCTGTTTCATATGCTGCAACCTCTTTCTCATATTGAGCAAGTGCTGCTGCATACTGTTCATCTGTCATACTTCCCTGAGTAGGTTTTTCAGGTCTTGTCAAGTGACCTATTCTGATGTAGTTATTAGCATCCTTAGCCAACACTGATGCGATTGCACTTGGCAAATCATCAGTCTGCGGATCAAGACGAACAACATATGCATTTCTTGTGCTGTCCCAAAGAGCATTTGACAAGTTGCCGCCGCCGTAAGGTCCTGCCTGTACAGCTTCAAGATCAAGATTCAATCTATTGATATTAATTTTATACTCAGCAGTAGTATTTAATGAAGATTTAATCATTACATTAATAGTGTTCTTACCTGTTATTGCAAAGTTCTTATAAACATTATTATGTAATGACGAAGTATTATCGTCAATCTGTACTTCTGCCAACAGAGTTGATGCTATAGCCTCAAGATCTACTGTTGTAACATCAGACGGAATCCATAGCTGATATTTACCGTTTATATCCTTACCGGCTTCAACAGTTGTTTCTGTTCCGCCGTCATTGTAAGTTGCGGTAAATGTCTCAAGATTTGCATTATCACTCTTCTTGTATAGATATGATACCTTAATTGTTTCTAAGTCAGCAGCTTTTGACTTGATTTCATAGATTGTTAATTCTTCGCCGTCAAGAAGTACATTAGTTGCTGTCCACTTATCCGAATTAGCTGATGTTGGGTCTGTTGCCATCGGGCTGCCTGCATTTACAAGTGTATAAATATCATTAGCCTCTATCAAAATATCAACATATGTCTTATTTGTAAACGGAACATTACCCGGAGTATCAAGTTTAACTACATATACATCTGCAGTTGCTCCTGTTTCTTCATCTATTACTCTGTTTTCAGCTGTCGGAGTATAAACATTGCTACCGTATGTTACCTTAACAGTCTTTAATGAATCATCAATACTCTTTCTTGTTAAGTGAAGTACATAATGTTCAACAACATTCTCTTCTGTTGTTACGTCAATCGGAATGTAAATATCCTTAATTGATGTATCAAGTTTATATCTTTCGATTTCTTGTACATTAGCCGAATTATACTCTGATGCAATGCTTACCTTTGAAGTAGAGTTTACAGTTTCAGCCTTAATATTGATATATTCAAGGTCCTTGGTAATTACATAGTTATAAACATTTTCATTTATATCTGTAACATCTGTATAACCCGAACCTACAAGAACATTGCCTATAAGAGTAAGCGGATCAACCTGTACATACTTCAAACCTGTATGATATTCAGCAGGTTTCAAGATTAACGGATATTCAACCGTTGAAAGTGCATTACCGTTTGTTACTCTCAATGTATAAGTTGTTGTAGTACCGACATTTGCAGGAAGTGCTGTATTAATCCATGTCAAGCCGTTCATGCTCTCATATGAAACAACATTTCTATCTTTGTCAAGTACTTCAACTGTACCTGATATAGGAGTAATTTCTGCATTTACAGAATCAGCTGACTTACCTATTTCTGCAACGTATGTGTTATTTACACGAGCAACTGTCGTTCCGTCAATAACAACGCTGTCAAGTGTTGCCAAAGTAGGTTCTTTAATAATTACAAGATTATGTTCCTGACTTGCACCGCTTGTTGATGTAATTGTAAACGGAATTATTGTCTTATCATTGATAAGTCCGTTTATAACACCTTCAAAGACACCTGTATATGAACCGCCTCTGATTGCGATTGTTGAATAAGGATTCTGAGCCTTTATGTAAATATTAACCGAATTCTTAGTATCTCTGATATATACAATATGTTCGCAGGTTGTTTCTCCGTCTGCAAACAAGTCAATGCTTTGTGCAGAAACTGACGAAGTCTTATTTGTAACTTGTAGCATTGGGTAGCTGCCTGATGTCATATACCATATATCATTGAAGTTCCAATCGCTAAAGATTGACTGAACATATAGGTCAGATGCAGCAATACTGCTATTATCATTTGTCGTAACGATTGATGTATCATTCTTAACAAACAATGCACCCATTACACCGTGTGTATGTGTAATTGTACCGTCACTGTTAATAGCAATCGATGCTTTATCAAACATTGAGCTTGACAGATTTGCGTTAGCGAATACATATCCGATTGTTGCACCGGCATTATTGCTTATTACTATACCTGCAGAAGCATTGTTGCTTACAAGTGCAGTTGATGTAATATATGAGTTTTCAATAGTACCGTTGTTTTCGATTGCAAAACCGGCTGCATTCTTAGCTGTAATCTTACCGCCCGTTTCAATTGCAACTTGTTCGATTGTACCGTTGTTAATGCCTGCTACAACAGATGCATTTTCAACTCCGTTTTCACCGATTGTCGCAACCGCAAATCTCAAGTTCTTAACAGTACCGTTGTTTACAGCAAACAAAGCTGAATAATCTTGACCGTTTACGCTCTTCTGTGATGTAATCTTCAAATCGGAAATTGTAAATCCGTTACCGTCAAGACTACCTGTAAATGGTGTATCTTCTGAACCGATAGGATCCATTTGAATGTAGTCCGAATTATACTTCATTGAAATATTATTCTTCAATACATAATGCTTTGTTAAGCTTTCCTCATCGTTACCGATGCTCTTCAATCCTGCGGCTGATGTGATTTCAAACGGACGAGCTTGGCTGCCGTCAGGAATGTTAAGATTTGATATATCTGCATCAGCTGATTGGTTCCTGAATGTAGGATACTGAGCTGTCTTGATTACCCATGTATTTGCAAAGTCCCAATCATTGAATGTTGCTATATCTCCAAGCTTTTCAGGAAGAACTGACGCACTGTTATATACATTGCTGTTGCTTCCCACCTTGCTGTAGATTTGGCTAGGCATTACTGCATATGCATTATTTATTGTTGAGTTGTCAAGGTTCAATACAACAATCGACGCTACGTGTTCATCGGTTAAATTACTTGATGTTGAGCTTATTGAACCTACATTATATACATTCTTAACAGCGTTATGGTTCAATGCTGCAATACCTGCTGCGTACTCACCTGATGTAATTGTTGCTTTATTATATGCGTCTTCGATAGTACCACGGTTATCACCTGTTACACCACCGGCTGCATATGAAGATTCAATATTACCTGAAGCTACGGCTACTCTTGAAATTACACCGTTTTGTTCATTCTTACCTGCCACGGCACCGATATATTGATATGATGTGCCTGCAACAGATGTAATATTTACATCTTCAAGTTTGAAGTCATAAACTTCACCCTTATTTACACCAAACAAGCCGTATGCTGTATCATTTGATGTAGCTGTAATTGTTAGATTTGATATTGACTTTCCGTTACCGTTTAGGTTACCTGTAAACGGTTCAGCAGTTGTACCAACCGGAGTCCATGCGGTACCGCTTAAGTCAATATCATTCATCAATACATAGTATGCATCAAGATGATCTGACATAGCCTGAAGTTCTTCGGCCGTCGTAATCTGGTAAGGTGATGCCTTACTGCCGTCAGGGTCTTCCGGAAGGATAGTTGAGCCGCCGCCGCACGATGCATCTTTAGCTACATATTCGTCCTCTGTACCTCTTTCGGCGATTACCTTTTCTACACTTGTATTATTGCTGTACTTAACAATTACAAGTTCATATCTGCTTGTCTTTGTTCCGTCAGAAACAACAATATAGAATTTATTTACTGTTCCAAGGTTTGCAATATCAGGTACTGATAATTGACCTTGATCTTCACCAAGAACAACATCACCTGTGTCTGTTACTCTGATAAGTCCAAGTTTTGAATCGCTTCTTCTTGTTGCAATTACAATGCTTGCACTGTCATCTGTGCTCGGAATAGCTGTCTTATAATTTCCGTACTTATCCGGAGTTAGCTTTGTATAATCTCTTTCTGACTTGCTCTGAACCATTACATTTGAAAGTGCCAAAGACTGGTCTTGTCTTACAAGTGTAATTGTTTCTGCAATAAAGCTGTTATCATCATACGGATATGAGTAAATCTTGAATTTAACAGTTGTTGTCTTACCCGAATCAAGAGTTACTGTTTCAGTATTTTCACTTACCTTAAACTCGCTGTTACCAATCTGTACCTTTGAAACTTCGCTGTCTGCAACAACTTTAATATCTGCCGCAGTTGCTCCGTAAGGTACTTCATAAGTGTAACCGCCGCTTGTCTTTGTAAGCTTGGTTCCGTTGACATAGACTTCTTTTTCACCCGTATTGCTTCTTATAATATACAATGTGTATGCTTGCTCTGCCTTACCGTCCTTAGATGTAACGGTAAAGTCAACCTTAGATACGTTCTTTGTAACATTATAAGATACGTTCAAGACACCGTTTGTTGATTTATCGCTGCCAAGTTTAACTACTGCATTTTCGTTTGCCGCAGTTATTGTAAGTATGCCGTTTGTTACGGTACTGTCTGCTCTTACAAGATATGTATTAGACTTAAAGTCTGCCTTTTCAGCTGTTGCACCGTCAAAGACAACACTCTTTAGAGCTACGTCTGAATCTTCAACATACTTAATTATTACTTGATATGGATCACTTACAACCTTACCGTCATAACTCATAATTCTGAAGTTAAATACTGTATCATTTTCTGAGTTAAGTGCAAGATTTTCAAATACATAACCGTGTGAGTTGTCACTTACAAGAATACCGTCAATACCGAATCCTGTAAGTTCTACCTTTGCCATGTTACCTGTAGGAACGATTGAAAGGTCAACCGGATTACGTCTGTTTACAACTGCTGTGTAGATACGGTCATCAGGAACTGAGAATAACGAAATATCTACATCTGTTGAGGCACCGGCTGTAAGTTCAGTCTTATTAAGTGAAACCGACTTGACATCTGTGTCTTCGTAATCAGTATATACATACAATGTGTATGTCTGCTTTACACTGCCTGATGATGATCTAATTGTAAATTCAAACTTATTTACCTTTGAAACAGAAGGAGCGTCAAGCGTTCTCTTTGTTATAAGTTCACCATAACCTACATCATCAACACCGACTGCGTCATTCTTCATTGAGATTTCTGCAATACCGCTTGATGTATGTATTGTGATAGTTGCAGGGTTTTCTGCTCTTGAATCGCCTCCATTAAGATCTGACGGAATTGCAATCTCATAGATAGTAGGATTATTCTTTCTTGTGATTGCTGCGATACCATTTACGATAACCTCGCCTATCTCCGTGTTATTACTGCTCTTATAGATACTTACTGTATAAGTCTTCTTAGCATTTGGTGTACGTACATCATCAACATACAACTGTGAACGAACTTCTACAGTTATAGTTGTTTCTTCTTCAGAAGATAATGTATATGAAGTATCTGACCATACGTTGATGTATGGAATTGAAAGTGCATTTCCTGCTACATTGACAAGTTTAGCATATTGATTTGCTGTAATTGTTACATCTGCCTCAGTTACGGTTGTCGGAACACTGAATGTATACTTCAAACCATTTGAGATAGGAGTTGTATTTACAGTATCATTAACCTTTACATTGTCAAGTGACAAGTCATCTGATGCACCCTTTAATAATAAGTAGTAGTTCTTAACCAACTCTGCCTTATCATTTTGAGGTTTAACGGTAATTCTCAAGTATCTCTTACCGCCAATCGGAACACCGCCTACAACCTTATATCGGAATGCACCTTCGTCGGTTTTCTTTCTTGCGATGATGTCACCTGTTGAATCTATGATATTTTCACTGTCATCAGGCAATGCTACTTCATGTATTGATTCGATTGTTGCATACTTATCTGTAAGCAGTATGTCAAGCAATATATCGTGGTCAGGAACGTTTGCTTCATACAATACTGTCATTGACATATCAACATTGTATTCGCCGTCCAAACCTTTTTCTGTTGTTATACTCTTAATTGATGTATCGTCTGACTTTTCTCTGAATTCAAGAACATAGTTCTTCTTCGAGCCGTTTTCAGCCTTTACTTCGATTACATATTTACCACCGTTTGCATTTGCCGGCAATGTATCCTGCCAATTATTATCTGTTGTCCAACCGGCTGTATCGCCTGCTGTTGAAGCACTGCTATCGCCGTTATTATGCCACTTATTCTGTGAATCATAGTAACCTACTCTCAATATTGACTTAGGTGAAGTTTCAATCGTAATTTGAGGTACTTCTGTCATTGAGTCTACGAAGAATATGTACTTAACGTCATCACTGTTTTCTACAGGTTCTTCTGTAGCATCCACATTACCACGCTTGATGCTGATAATATCATTTTCACCGCTTCTTCTTGTGATGTGTAACTTATATGACTTAATCGGCTGTGAAGTATTCTGCGATTGAACATAGATTGTATATATCTTAGCTGTATCAGTTGCTTCTGTAAGAGCTATAGTATAAGCCTTAGATGTTATACCCTTATCAACCAACGTCGGTGCAGGCTCACCATCTTCTGTAATCGCAAGTTTTGTAAATTGGTTCTTAGCCTTTACTATAACATTTGCTATTTCGTCAGTTGTTTCAATACTTCCGTCATAGTAGCCGCCGTTTGAAGCTACCCAGTTAGCTTCTACACCGTTTATTGTTACTGTAATATCGGTATCAGTACTCTGCGGCATAATGATTAGCTTAAATGTCTTCTTATAACTTGAACCTGATTTAGCCACATCAACTTCATAAGTATATGGATTGCTTTCCGTCAAATCTGACAAGTTACTAACCTGTAATCTATACAATGTTCTGTCAGGTGAATCAACAGTTATAATATTATTTGCATTTGTTGTATTTCTTACTTCAGCAATATTACCGTTTATTGATGTTAGGTATATAGTTGCTGTGTTAGAAGTTGTAGGAACATATACAATATATTCGTTCTTGTCCTCTTCCTTCGCAATCTTTTCGTCATCGTATTCTACAGTCAATTCCATATCCATATCTGTAGGTGTTGCGATGATGTAGTAATCCTTTGTACCGCCGCTCTGCGATGTTACGGTTACAGGAATTGCGAATGAATCGTTTGTGCCGTCACCGTCAAAGTCGTAATCGGCTGTAAGTTTTGTAAATGTTGCCTTTGCAGTACCGCCGTTTGTATTTGCGAACGGTGCATTATCAATGCTTGTTACTGCCGCATTTACATCTTCAAGCTCGATTGCAAGGTCAAATACTGTATAACCCGATGTAGTTGACTTAGGAACATATACATGATATGCATTGTATATATTACCGCCTAAGTTTACACTGTCATCTGCTGTAGTATCTGTATCCTTGTTTTCACTGTCATTTGGATTTGCAGTTACCGACTTGATATTTGCATTGTTACTCTTCTTATAAATATATAGCTTATATTCGGCTGTTGATGTATTTGTAATATCATCAGATTTAACTGTGATTGTTACTTCTGTGAAGTTACTGTTTATAGTATCTTCAAGGTCTGTTGTAACAGTTGCGCCAAGTGTCGGATTTGTGTTGTTATTACCTGAAATGCCGTCTTTACCTGTAATTTCTACACGGTAATTTGCGTTAGATGCAAGAGCCCATACATCTGCACTTGTTGCTGTACCGTCTACATAATATACATATGAGCCGTCAAGATTTGTTTTCTTAACAGTATTGTTATCAACCTTTACAGTCAATGCATAATCATCGCTCAAACGTTTTAGATATACAACGTTTTCATATGCAGGGTCACCGTCAGCTGTTCTGTACAATCTGAACGGTACTTCCATTTCGGTTACAGAGATAGGCATTGAAACCTTAAGCTCTGCATAACCGCCGGCTGTAATATCGCCATTGTTAATGCTTACGAAGTGGTTCTTGCTCGCTGCCGTAACACCAATCAATACTTCACTTGCGTTCGGAAGTACTTCAAGATATGTATATCTTGGTTCTGAATCAGTCGGTGCAGTTGCATCCAAACCGTTTACTGTTACGCTTTCAACAGAAGGAGCTTCGTCTGTACCCTTTATAACAAGCTTATACATCTTCTGTAGTGAGCCATCCTGTGAAACCACCTTAACATATCTAATCTCATCGTCTGTCTGTAAATCCAAACCTGAAACTATTTGAGTTACATATCCTACGTTGCTTGGATTATTATCATATGCATTCTGTCTAAGTTTCTCAATGTCTGTAAGTTCTGCCAATTCATCAGATGCTTGTACAGTTACATTTGTAAACTTAGTTGTATCAGGGATTTCAACAGTCCATGTTTCACCGTTGACGTCTGATGATTCCTTAACTGCATAATATGTGCCAACCTTAATATATTCTACATCTGCATTTGTATCTGTATCTCTGATTATTAAGGTGTATTCTTTAGTTGTAAATCCGTCTTGTCCTGTTACTGTTATACGGTATCTGTTTACCGGCTGACTGTGTAGAGTTACCGCATCATTTGCCCATACATTCTGTGACTCGCTGCCCACTTCATTGTATGACAATCCATATGGTGACTTTGTCAAATCTCTTGTGATAGCTTCAACCTTAACAGTTGAATTTGCATCTTGTGTTGTTATTGAAACATCAGCAGTCTTATCACTCGAAATACCGGTCTTTAGATATGTGTAAGTACCGTTTGCATTGCTTACTGTAGTACCGTTTACAGTTACATTCATAAGGTCTGTGTTTACAGCAACCTTAGTAATTACAAGAGTATATCTCTTTGTTGTACCGTCTTTTGCCTTAACTTCAATCGTTGCAGTTGTTTCTTTACTGTTTACAACCACATTACTCAAAGTAACAGCTCCGGTCGCTTCATCCTTGCTGTCATAGCTGCCGTTTATATGTACGTACTGAACAAGCGATGTTTGCGGAGTTGCTATAATATCAACTCTTGAAGTTGTATCAGGAATCTTAATTACGAACTTGCTGTTATCATCTGCATCATATTTTGCAGGTCTTACAACACCGTCTACAACAACATCAACGCTCTTAAGCTCAGGGTTACCTTCTACAGAAGATACCTTTACGAAGTAAGTCATTACTTGACTTCCGTCTTCTGACTTAATATATACAGGAATTGTTACACCTGCTCTAAGCTCGTCATCAGTTATACCTGTAAGGTCAACATTAACGCTTGCATCATTGCTGTTTGAATATGTTATTGCAGCTGAACCGACATATGCTGACGGTTTATAAGTTGTTTCGATTGCAACTGTTGACTGACTGTCCTTAGCCTTTACTCTGATAGGAAGAATTGTTCTGCCTGAATCTACATATGTATAGAATTCACCTGCGGTATTCTTGCTTAAGTCAGGGTCTTCATTTGCAATATAGATTGCTTTTACAAATTCAATTTCTGTATTATCAGACTTCTTGCGAAGTACAAGTTTATAATCCTTTGATGTAACTCCGTCTTCTGCTATTACTCTGATTGAAAGTTCTGTTGGACCATCATTCAATGACGGGTCAAGAGTAACTTCTCTGATTGCCTTATATGTTGCACCCGTTGTCATAGTTGAAGGCTGTTCTGTAGCAGGGTCGTAAATTACAACCTTTGAGCTTGTATTATTTGCTTCTGCAGTAATATTAATGCTTAGAGCTGTACCCGTTGTTATAATATCACTTGCATTAATACCAAGATAATACTCAATATTACCGTTTTCATCAGTAATCTGCTTTACCTTACCTGTGTAGTCAGGGCTTGCAGGGTCTGTTGTAGGTGTTGAATCAACCTTATACAGACCAACATTATTTGATGCGTATTTAATAATAAGTGTCGGTATATTCATTGAGCTGTTGTCTATGACAATACCGTCTGCTCTCTTAACATACAACTTAGTTGTTGTACTGCCGTTCGCTTCTTCTTCAAGAAGTTCTTTCGGAAGAAGAACCTTTGCAATACCGCCCTGTGTAGGATCGGCAGCGTTGATAGGTGTCGGAGTTACGAAGTTAGTCGGTGTTCCGACTGCTACCTGCGAACGTGCATCGGCAGTTGTAACGTAAATTACAATACCGTCCTCCGAATAAGGGGCTTGACCTTCATATGTGTTAATTGAAGTCTTATATGTTGCAGCAACCTTATTTTCTGTTAAGTCTACTGCCGTTATACCGTTTGTTTCAGGTAATTTCAAAATATTTACCTTAAACGTCTTTTCTGTTCCGTCTTCTGACTTAACATGGATATATACAGCATTTGCCTTTGGCTGAGTTGCTTTAACATCCATTTCATCTGTATATGTTGCATCGCCATTTACATAGAATGTACTGCTTGTTGAAATCGTCAGCTTAATGCTTTCATCAGTTGTAACATTATCGCCGTCTACAATAACACCCTCTGCTACAAGTTTTTGAGTTGTGTTATCTGTTCCGTCAGTTGACGCAGGCAAAGTATATTCATACTCACCGTCAGCATTCTGCGAAAGTTCTTCGCCGCCATATGTTACCTTTATTGCAGTATTAGCTGACATTCTTATAATATCAAGCTGATATACACCCTGTGAATATGATGTATCTGCCGGAGTTACAGCAATATAAAGCGTTGTTGTATCTGCTGTAATCGAAACGTTTCTCATGTCGAACGGCATTCCTGACATAGAGTCACTCTTTGCAGTTGCTTCATTCGGACGAATGGCAACCTTTGAGCTTGTGCTTGCCGCTACGGCATTAACCTGTACATAATTAGTATCATACTTAATCTTTGCAACATACTTACCGGTTGTCTTATCATATGTAACATTGTAATTTTCACCGATTGTTATACCTGTCGGCTTGTACTCAAGCTTATCAACAGTAAGGCTTCCCAAACGAGAATCTGCTGTTTTCTTGTAAATACGTAGTGTATACTCATTAACCGCACCCAATGTTGTTGTTACCTTTAGAGCAATATCCATATAACCCTTGTCATTAAAGTTCAAGGTTACATCTTCGGTTGTTGTATATGAATATACGTTGCCGTTCTCAATTTGAACTTGTCCGTTAGTTACTGCAGTTGTCAATGTTACAGACGCTGTCTTAGCATCGTCATCAACTGCCCATACATACATTAACTTTTCATTACCGTCTTCTTTTACAAGAGTTGAGTTAATATAGCCGCTGTTATCAACTGATACAAACGGATCACTCTCTTCATCAAGCTTGAAAATTGTAAGTATATACGGAGCACCGTCAAGCGAATCGGCTGTCAATTTAATATATGTCTTATCTGATGTCTTTGTATTATCAAGGATAAATCCGTCATATGTGAATTCACCAGGTGTTGTTGCCTCCTTTACGGCATTTAGCAAACCATCAGGAGTGTATGTTACCTTTGCGACATCTCCGATCATAGGAGTTGTGATGATGTTAATATTAGCAACATCCTTAATCGGGATTACAACCTCGTAGTTCTGAGTATCACTCGGATTCTTCTGGTACGCGGTATATGTATTAAGCACATTTCCGCTTGCATCAACGATTTCTACCTTAATTTCCTTGATTGTTGTTGCCTCAGACTGTCTGTAAATAGTCAATGAATGGTTTGATACAGTTCCGTCTTGTGCTGTTACTTTAATAGGAATGACCTTATATGTTTCATTTGCCGACATTGTAATCTTCTGTACGTCATAGTAACCGTCATGACCGTTATCCTTGTCATGATCGCTGTTTACAGTTACATTCGCAATAGAGATTTTAGCTGACGGAGAAACTTGGCTATAGATATAAATATCTCTATCCTTAGCATCGCCGGTTTCCTTAATGATTGCATAATAGTTACCTGTATTACCTATCAGAACACCATTTCTTACATAATCCGATACTGCCGCATCTTTCAATTTAATATGGTTCTCAGGTTGGTCATAATAAACCCAATCAGCTACATCTGTAGCAGGATCGTTTTCACCAACTTTTACAATTCTCAAATCACCGTCATTTGAGTATCTTGTTGTATGAGCTTTATATATTCCGTCAAAGCTTGTGTTGCTGTTCTTAAACTCGAAGTAATAATTATCTTCAAGTTCACTGATCGGTACATCTGTAAATTCATAGTATCCTATAAACTTAGGGTCTTTTGAACCAATATTTGCGTCTGTCAACAATGTACCCATAACAGGATTTTGACCGTTCTTATCTACCATATAGATAACATCTGCGTCTACAATACTCTTAACGTGTACCGTTACAGTTGTAGCATTAGGAATTGTTGTTTGTACAAGACCTGTATAAACACTCTTTAGAGGATCAACAAGCTTATAAGACTTATCGCCTACAACAGATATTATCTCTGTATATTCATCACTGTCAAGATAACCCTTTTCTACTGCGGCTTGAGTTGCTGTGTCATCAAGTTTTGAATAATCAAATACGATTGCTTCAACATGATTATCGCTTGCATCGGCAACTTCTACATATGCAGTTTGTTTTGTACCTGTCTTTACATCTGTTACAACAAGCGTTGCAACACCTTCCCTAGTCTTTCCGCTTACTTTACCGTCTGAATCTACAGATACAAGTGAACCAGGAATAAGAGCAGTTACTCCATCCTTATCCATTTCATTCGTGATTTCCCATTTGTATGTGTCACCTGTTGTTGCATTATCTTTAATCAAGTTAAATCTATTGAATGAAACTTTCATCTGATAAGGTGCGGAACCGATATAAAGTTTCAAGCTTGAAGGAATAAGCTTCATCGTTCTGCCTGTTACAAGCACAGGGCTGAATTCGTTAGAATCAGATGCGTTTGTTGTATCAGGTTTATAGTGTGCAGGATCTTCTCCCGCATAAGCGTCACCCAACTGACCGTGTGTATTTTCACCGAAACTCCATACAAATCCGTCTTCAAGTACAACGTATGATGTTGCACCGCCTGTTGCAACCGAAATTGCCGACAGACTTCCGTCATCAACAGTTACTTCTACAGGAGATACTTTGTCATCAGATGTTGTTACATTACCGATACCCAAACGTCCAAGGTCTGCACTACCCCAGCTCATCACTCTTCCGTCTGCTGTTATCGCAATATTGTGCAATGCACCGACTGAAATATCAACTGCGTAGTTATTAGTACCGTCAAATACATCTACATAGTCAGGAGCGTAGTATAACAAGCTTCCGCTTTCGGCAATACCTTGTCCAAGCTGACCTTCACTGTTAGCGCCCCACGATATAATTCTGCCGTTATCAAGCATTGCAACAACGTGATATAAACCATCATACGTTCTTAAAATATGACCGTTAAATTCATCACCAAGGTCTATCTGTACAGGGTAAGCATAGTAACGATTATTTGTATTATCAATTTGGTGATTCGAGTTTTCACCCCAACCCCAAAGTGTACCGTCATAACGTACTGCCTTTGTTGCGCTACCGCCTGCACCGATACTAATGCTGATAACTTTGTTCAAGCCTTGTGCTACAACCGGAGTGCTTGATCTCTTGCTTGTATCCTTTGAAGGAGCACCAAGCTGACCTAAGCTGTTGTCACCAAAGCTATATACGTATCCGTCTGCACCAAGTACCATTGTATGTTGTTTACCTGCCGAGATAGATACTATTTCAGGCAGACTTTCTACCTTTTGAGGTGTTGATACGACTATGCTTGCATTACCCAAACCAAGCTGACCGTAATCATTATGACCCCATGTATAAACTTCACCGTCACGGGTAAGTGCGATTGAATGATATTCACCTGCGTGAACAGATACAATATCCTTACCGTTTAATGCTGTTACATTTATAGGTTCATATGCACAAGATACGCTGCCGTCACCAAGCTGACCGTATTCATTGTTACCCCATGTCCAAACTGTTCCGTCCGACTTAAGAGCGATAACATGAGAGTTACCTGCTGAAATCATAGGAGCTGTCTGTGCGTCTTTATCTATTACATGAACGATACATACTGATGTAAGGTTGCCCTTCTTAACAACGATATGAGTAATACCAATCTTATTACCTGTAATCTCGCCGTCATCACCAACTGCCGTAACATCTGCAATAGCTGTATTCTTACTTTCAAATGAGATACTTCCAGGATTAGCATAATCAGTAATCAAGTTGAACTTCTTACCCGAATATGTGTCAAGAGTAGCTGTTGCTCCGACATGAATTGTCATTTCATATTTAGAAATAAGTTCTGTTCTTTCACCGATTAGAACCGGAACATAACTCTTTGTTTCATTTCTGGCAACCGGTGTACCAAGTGAATAGTCACCATAACCGTAAACGTCACCATTTCTTGTATAGAATACTGAATATTCATCACCAAGACTTACACCTGCGATTGCGAAATCGTTATATGATGACTTGATAGTATCAATAACAGCATTTGCAATAGGTATATTTCTTTCAACGGTGTCACCTATACCAAGTTGACCCTTATTATTTTGACCGAATACATACATATTACCATCCTTACCGATAACTGTACTGTATTTATTACCGGCTGCTATGGTTACTGCATCTGTTAAAATCTTTGTGTATGTATTTTTTGTTGCACTCGGTGTATTACCAAGCTGACCGTGTTGGTCACTGCCTGTTGCATAAACGCTTGATGTAAATGCAAGAGCAATACTATGGTCATATCCTGCAGCTATAGCAACTATAGCTTCGGTATCTCTTACTTCTGTCGGCAACCACAATTCACCTGTGTTATTACCGACTCCGCCTTGTCCCGAATCATTAGCGCCCATTGCCCAAATTGTTCCGTTTGAACGCAATAGCAATGCATTTTCACTGCCTGCTGAAATAGCAGTTACACTGTCAACTGTTGATACGCTCTGAGGAGTAGCATATGCCGTACCGATATTACCGATACCAAGTTGGCCCTTATTGTTGCTGCCCCATGTCCATACATTACCGTACTTATCAAGAGCCATACCGAACGCATCACCTGCTGCAACGTTAATTATGTTGCTTAGTCCGTCAATCTTTGCGAATGATGTACGAGCCGATATTGCTGTTGATGCAACTCCAAGCTGACTGCAGTCATTCAGACCTGTTGAGTAAACAGTTCCGTCTGATGCTACGGCAAGTGCAAATTCTTCACCGACTGCAATATCAATAAACTTAACACCTGACGGTGTTACATCAGTAGGTTCATCAACAGATATTGTGTTGCCTGTACCAAGTTGACCGTTCTTGTTTATACCCCATGCCCAAAGAGTTCCGTCTGCTCTTAGAGCAAGTGAATGGTTCCCCTTCGTTATAGCCTTAGGTTCAAATCCTACATTATTATTTGATACGATTACTTTTATGTATGCACTCTTTTGACTGTATTTGTTTTCAGCCACAGAAATGTATGCCGTACCTGCTTTATTCGCAGTTGCAACGCCTGTTGACTTGTTGATTTCAAGTACACCAAGGTCACTTGAAACAAACTCAAATTCATTCATACTAAGTATGCCGCTCTGATATAGATTGAATACATTAAATCCTGCATCCAAATCCTTAACATCATCGACATTCATATAGATTGTGCCATAAAGAGCCGTACCGTTTTCATAAATAACAACTTCGTTACCGCCAACCATCAGAGGTACATTCTTATCAATTTGTGTACCGTCACCAAGCTGACCGTATTCATTACTACCTACAATCCAAACGTTTCCGTTTTCATCGACTGCCATCTGATGATTTGAGCCGCCTGCAACAAGGTCAAACTTCAAATCATCTGATGATTTAATAACCTTAGCAGGTACATACTTCTCTGTTGTGTTGCCGATACCAAGCTGACCGTATTCATTTGCACCCCATCTGTAAATGTCACCATTTACATCAATTGCGGCTGAAACGAATTTACTTGCTGAAATATCAACAATTCCCGACAGATATGAATCTCCCGAATTTTGTTCGCCTTTATAAACCTTTACCGGAACAGTACTTGCTGTTCTGCTGTTTGTACCAAGTTGACCATGTTCATTTGCGCCTAATGCCCAAACATTTCCGTTAGTATCAAGAGCAAGAAGATGGTTCGTACCGTGTGCAATCTTCAAGATTGAAAGTTCATTTCCGTTATCGTCCTTGTATCCCATTACCTTTGTAGGAATGTTATCCTTAGACATCTTCCAAACTTCACCGCTTATACTTAGAGCATAATTGCCGCTTACTTGAAGAATGTTATTCAAACCTGAAACGATTGATGCGTAATTTTGATTATCGTATTCTTCTCCAAATACTGCAACTGTACCGTTTGCAAGTAGGATATATGCTGTATTGCCGTGAGTTGAAATTCCAACTGCACCTTCTACATCTGTACCGTCTTTGTATTTAACTGTGTCAATACCGGTAGCCGATCTGTCATCATTACCGTTACCAAGCTGACCATTGTTATTATTACCCCACGAGTAAACTTTACTGCTCATTCCTATTGCAAGATTATACTTATCACCTGCCGCAATCAGAACAGCTTGTTCATTGTTTGCACCTAACGTCACCTTCTTAGGTTCAAGCGACATTCCGTTTCCTGTTTCATATCCAAGTTGATTTGAGTCATTCAGACCCCAAGTCCATACAGTACCGTCATACTTAAGGGCAATGCTGTGTCCTTTGCCGCCGTCTACCATCGGGTAGATACCACCGTTTTGACCTACGTAAACCGTTACATAACCGATTGTGTTTGAAGATGTCTTAACAACCTTCAAGATTGCTTTACCGTCTTTAACACCTGTTATTGTAAGTCCGTCGCTTTCTACCCTAACAACTGATGTATCAAGTGATTCAACTGTATAACTGTTATCGGTTGATGTAGTCTTACCTAATAGATTTAGATATTCGGCAATCGTTACCGTAAGTGCATTATTATTAGTGTCACCTACAGAAACATTAACGCTTGAACCCTTATCCAATCTGATAACCTGCGGTTTAACGCTAAGTTGCATTTTACCCGCAATTACAGGAATATATGCATTCGCATTATCCTGATTACCAAGTTGGCTGTATTCATTTGCACCGAAACTCCATACATAACCGTCACTGTCAATAGTTACTGTATGGTTAATACCTGCAGCAACAAAGATAATATTCTTTGCAGAATCAATGTATTCAACCTTTGAAGGGCTCTTATAGTCCTTCTTAATCTTCTGACCTGACTGATACTTTTCTTCATTGATACCCCATGCATATACGTCACCGTTTTCTGTTATGGCTACGCTGTAACGATAACCGGCTGCAATATCAATTACCTTGCCAAGTGTGCTTATAAATTGAATATCGTTTGTACCAACTGAACTTATATCGCTCAATTCACCGACACCAAGTTCACCGTTCTTGTTATCACCGAATGTATATAGGCCTCCGTCTCTTGCTATAAGAAGAGTATGAGTTGTATCAATATTAGTTGCGCTGCCGTCACCGATGTGGTCATTAGATGCAACCTTTATAAAACGTACATCTTTAGTATCTTTTTGAATTATTACCGATGACGCATTCTTATTAGGAATTTGCCATATTGTACCGTCAGCCTTTAGACCGTATTTGCCTGAAATTTGAATCATTCTCTCGAACAAATCAAGCTGAATAGGTTTACTACCATAACCTGTATTGTTATTGATATTACCCCATGCGTAAATATGTCCGTCCTTATCAAGCGCATAGCTTGTTGTTTCGCCGACACCGATTTCAACAGCCTTTGTGCTGTCAGGAAGATTAACCTGTACAGGTTTATTAGAATTGTTACGTGTACCGTTTCCAAGCTGACCTAAGTCATTTCTTCCCCAAGTCCATACTTTGCCTGTATTGTCAACAGCTATAGTATGACCGTTACCCGTTTCAATTCTTGTAATATAATTTGAAGGATTACCGAAATCAAAAGTAATCTCTGTAGGTACAATTCTGTTTTCTTTGCCTTGGTCACCAAGTTGACCTAAGTCATTTTTACCCCATGTATATACTTTACCGTCTTTATCAAGTGCAACAGTAAATCCTTCGCCTGCAGCTACCTGCGGAAGGGTCTTATAGCCGTTCATAAGAACAGTTACTTCAACAGTTGTCTGTCTGCCGCCGCCTGATACGATAATCTGTGTCTTACCTGTTGATACAGGCTTGATTGTCAAGCCACTTACAGATGCAATGTTTCCGTTTATTGAACTTGCGCTGAAGTTTACACTTGAATCTGTATTCTGTATTACATTGAAGAACTTATTATAAACCGGATTGATAACTGATGTTTCACCCTCATGAAGTGTTACAAAATATTCATCAAGTGAAATATAATCTTCACCCGTCTTTGCCGGAACAAGTTCATTTGTTTCTGTATCTGACGATTGACCTGCCGTACCGTTACCGATTTGACCAAGGTCACTTGCACCCCATGTATATACATATCCGTCTGTTAATATTGCAGAAGTATTTGTTCCGCCTACTGCAACACCCCAAACATTAGTGTTATTTACAGGGATATATGTCGGTTTAGATACCTTTTCTGTCTGGCTGTTATCACCAATCTGACCACGACTGCCCGCACCCCAAGTATAAACCTTACCGCTATCTGTAAGTGCAGCTACATGCGTTTGAGCAGAACGCGAACCGCCAAACTGTAAATCAACAATACCGCTTGTTTCATTAGGTATGTTAATTTGAGATACTAACGAAACTTTTTCGCCTGCGGCATCATTCAATACTTGGTAATACTGATTATTACCCCATACAAATGCTCTGCCGTCAGCAGTCATAAATGCTGAGTTATAAGGGCCTGCCGAAAGTGCGGCTGCCTCAACTTTATCACCGGTTGAAGAATTTGCATCTACAGGTAAATCTACTTCTACAATAGTTGCAGTATATGTATTACCGTCTTTTGTTGTGTCAACACCAAGTTGTTTTTCTGTATTGTCACCGACTATCCACATAGTTTTGTTACCAAGAAGTAACATTGTATGTGCGGCGCCGGCTGCTATATCAACCACTCCGCCAAGTGTACCGTTACCGCCAACACCTCTCATTAATACCGGAGTCGGATGTTGAGAACCGTTTACATCTGCTGTTCCAAGCTGACCTCTTGTATTATTACCGAAGCTATATACATATCCGTCATCTGTTAAAACAACCGAATAATCAGCACCTGCAGCTACCTTTACCGCAAATACATTTGAAAGTGCCTTAACCAATACAGGCAATGATGCACTGCCATATTTATAGGCGCTTACACCAAGCTGACCATAGTTATTCATTCCCCATGCATAGACTTGACCATTCTTATCTACTGCAAGAACATGATCCGGACCTGCCGCAATATCAACGATTGTTTCAGCGTCAAGGTCAAATCTCTGGTCATTCTTAGGATTGATATATTGATCAATTCTTGTAGGAGTTGCAATTACAGGAGTTGCTGTATCAATACCTACTCTGCCGTTAGTATTTGAACCCCAACCCCAAATTGTTCCGTCTGCTTTCAATGCGATTACATAACCGTCACCGATTGCAATCTTAGGATTTGTAAATCCTTCAGAAACCGTGATATGAGTTGCAACAGTCTTACCTGTAAGCGAATCTGTTGCAATAAGAACAGTTGAACCTGTCTTAAGTCCCCTAACCTTTACAGTAGTTGATGTCAAACCGCCTGTTGCGGCTGAAGGAGTTGATGATACGATTTCTGCAATATTTGGATTTAGTATCCTCCATGTAACTTCGCTTGTGGTTGTTGTTGATGTATTAAATAATGAGAATACTGTAGCCGATGAAGTTGCAGTTACATCTGCTTCATCTGTCGGATGAAGTCTTAGAACCTTTGAATCAAGTGAAACCGGACTGCTGCCGACAACTACCGGATAAGGACTGTTATCCGTTGTTTGGTCACCAAGCTGACCTTGATTGTTAAGACCCCATACGTATACTCCGCCCGTCTTAGAAACGGCAAGTACATGAGATGCATTATCGCCCGATTCAACCATCATGATATTTGACAGTTTTTCTGTTCCGCTGTTATTCTTATCAACAAAAGTTGGAAGTGTTGAAATTCCTCCGGTAACTCCGTGACCTAATTGACCTACATGGTTATAACCCCATGCATATACATTTGCATCTGCAGTATTGGTAAGTGCAACATGGAATCTGTAACCTGCAGTAATTTGCGAAATGTCCGTCAAAGGATTTGTTCCGTCTGTTGTTACTCTTACAGGGTATACATTAGTCCAGTTTGTTGTATTTGTACCTGTAATGCCTTCTGTATTAATACCTGTAGAATATACATAGTTATCAAAAGCATCAGTAGGATCTGTTATATTGTCTTTTAGTTCAAATGTTACATATGCACCATGATGGTCACCGCGGCCAAGACTTACAACACCCTTGAATTCACCGCCGTCGGCACTCTTCTGCATCTTTTGAACAAGACTCGAATTACTTGTATTACCTACACCGCGTTCACCGTATCCGTTATAACCCACTGTGAATACTGTTGAATCTCTGTTCAAAATTGCTGTTGAATAAGTACCAACTTCTGCATCAAATGCATTATTAACACCGATAATCTTATTCGGTAATGTAGTATTTGCACCGTTTGTACCTAAGTTACCATAATTGTTATAGCCCCAAGCATAAGCAGTACCGTCATCCATGATTACTATAGCGCTATGAACACCGGCTCTTATCTTAACAGCTTTGTTTGAAAGACCTGCACCGAAGAAACCGTTACCATCTGTACTCTTAACCTTTATCGGATAGTATTGATAGTAATCGCTGCCTGTACCCTGTCCGAGTGCAGCATAGTAGTTACGTCCCCATGCATAGATGCTTCCATCTCTTGTCAATGCATATGCTGCATAAATGTTAGCTGAAATATCAATTACATCTTCAAGAGGCGAACCGTTATCAAGGACTACCTGTACAGGAGCTCCTGATTGAGTAACTGTTTTGTCATTAATACCAAGCTCGCCGTATGTATTTTCACCCCATGTCCAAACTGTTCCGTCTGCCTTTAGGGCGATTGAGAAGTAATCACCCGCATCAATCTTAGGGAATACAGCTGTTCCGTTGTCAACTGCCGACTGATAGTCTGCAGGAAGAACATTAACCTCTATCAATGCATATAAGCTTGTATCCTTATCTGCAACAACAATGTTTGCCTTACCTACGCCAACAAACGAAAGCTGATTATTAAGTCCGACTGTAACAACATTTGTATCTGTGGATGCAATTCTAAATGTACCTATATCTGTGATATGGTCTTCAAATACGTTAAAGCCCGAAACAATACTCGGTATAAAGCTTCTTGAAGGAGCACCTTCATATGTTGTAATTTCATTATTTGTTATACCGGTAAGCTTAATCTTTTTAGTACCGACAGCTGTAGGATAATTGCTGTTATCAAAACCGCCGTTACCGATTTGACCTTGAGTACCAAGACCCCAAGCATATACGTCACCGTCTGTTTTTATAACTGCAGAATGATTGCCGTTGTTACTTGCATCTGCCCAGATTACTCTGTCAAGATTATTAGTACCGTTTTCGTCTTTAACGTTTGTAAACTTGCTTTCTGACAGATTTGTAGAACCTACGCCAAGCATTCCGTAATCGTTCTTACCTGTTGCAAGAAGTTCCTTACCGTTTTCCTTAATTGCAAATGTAGCTCTTGCTCCGCTGATACGGATTACATTATCTATATTGTTATTCTTTCTTGGCAAGCCGTCTGAATTAACAACACCAAGCTGACTGTCTACACCTTTACCCCAAACATATGTTTCCTTGTTTTCGGTAATTGCAAATCCACTGCCGTAACCCGCAGCGATTGCTACAACTTTATCATCAATAGAAACTTGAGATTTTGCTACTACACTTGTAGAAAGCTTACTTGTACCGTGTTCAATACTGCCGTTATAACCCCAAGCATATACTCTGCCTGATTCTGCAAGAGAATAGCTTGTAGCATTTCTGCCGCCTGCTATTGCTATTGCTCTTGATACACCTGTATATATCGGTGAAAGGATATAACCTGCACTACCGCTCTTGATTTGTCCGTTGTAATTCTTACCCCAGCCATATACGTCCATTGTATCTGTAATTGCAAGTGCAAATTCATCTACACCTGAACCGCCGACTGAAATATCAGTTACAAGCAAACCGTTATTTACAAATGACTGAATCATTTGAGGAGTATTAAGCTGAACGCTTGTTACCAAGCCTTGACCAAGCTGTCCATAATTATTTACACCCCATGTCCAAAGATGTCCGTCAAAATCAAGCGCCATTACGAAATTATCGCCTACAGCAATCTTTTTAATATTTGACATAACCTTTCGAGGTTCTGTTTCCATACCGCCTGTGTATCCAAGGCCAAGTTGTCCTGAAGCATTATTACCCCATGACCAAACTGTTCCGTTTGCCTTTAGAGCTACAGTAAATGTTTGACCTGCCTCTACCATCGGATATGTTACGTATTCGTCTTTATCAGGCACTACTGAAACTAAGACATAAAGAGTATTAATTACATTATCTGCACTGTCTTTAATCTTAATTTGAACATATGTCTGTCCGACAGTTTTACCTGTTACTGTACCGTTTGAATCAACCGTTGCAACATTGCTGTCCCATACATCAAATTCCTGACTGTATGTAGCTGCCGCATCAGCTGATGAGAATAGGTTAAATGAACCCTTAATATCAATTATATTACCAATGTTTTGCTGCTTGTCAATCTTAGCAAGTATTTCTCTTTCCTTGACTAAAATTGTAGGCTCTGCACCTATCATTTGTGCAACATTGATTTTGTCGCCTGCATTTTGCAATGCAAGCTGTGAAGAAGTATTATCACCAACTGACCAAACGCTACCGTTTGAATCAATATATAGTGAGTGTGCACCGTTTCTTGATGATGATGCACCTATTGCATCAGTTGCTGTTGTACCGTCATTCTTCGCAAATTCCGAATACGGAACCATTGAAGTTGAGTTGTCTTCAGAACCGTTTGCAAGTTGACCGTGATCGCCTAAACCTGATATTTTAAGCTGGCTGTCTTTATCTATTGTATATATGCTGTCACCGCCGCCGATTATCGCTGTATTATCACGTCCAAGCATTTCTGTCGGAGTTCTGAGCGTTGATGTATTATTCGGCGAAATTGCATAGTATGCGTTATTACCCCATGCATATGTCTTTGTTGAAGGCTTGCTTGAAGCATCAAGAGAATATGTAACGGCTATACCGTTTTGGTTACCTGCACCGATTGCCATTGCTCTGTTATCAAGCGGTACTAATGTATATACTGAACCTGACGTTCCGCCTGTTCCGTATTCATATGCATAGTTCTTACCTAATGCATATACAAGACCGTTTGAAGTAAGCGTATAAACCGTTGCACCTCTGCCGACTGCAACATCTACCGCATTAACTGCCGGAGATACAACAGGAGTATTGTAGCTTGCGTCATTTGCAATCTTTAATTGTCTGTATTCATTTGAACCGAAACCATATACGTTACCGTTTGAATCAAGTGCAACAACAAATATCTTCTCGTCATTCAATCCGCCTGCGGCAATCGCAACGATATTTTCAAGATATGTCTTATCTGCATTGCCTTGGTTCTGTTCACCCTTCAATACCTGTACCGGTACATTTGAGCTTACAGTTGTTCCGTTGCCAAGCTGACCGCTGTCATTTCTACCCCACGTCCAAACTGTTCCGTCTGTCTTTAGAGCTACCGCTGTCTGACCTGCTGCCGCAATCTTTATAATATCGCTTAAAGAGTCTATCTTTTCCGGATATACAACTGTTCCGTTTGATACACCGTTACCAAGCTGACCGTATGTATTTTGACCCCATGTCCAAACTGTTCCGTCTGCCTTTAGAGCAACAGTAAAGTCTGTACCTGCAGCTACCTGCGGATATGCTACACTTGTTTTTCCGACCGTCAAATCTGACGGACGCACTTCTACCTTAACAAGACCTGTTGTTAGAGGGTCGTTTGCAATAGATACTATAACATATGTTGTACCTACACCCACCGGCGTAATTTCACCGGTATCAGGATTTACAGTTATAATATTATTGTTTCCGTCATATGTCTGCCATAGAAGCTTAGCATCTGTCTTACCGCCGTTATTTGAGTTGAATACATTAAACGAATCAACTGACGGTGCCGGAATTGTTACACTTCCGCCATTTACCTTTAATGAATATAGATATTGACTCATTGTCAGGTAAGATGCACCAACTCTTACAGGAGTCGACTCATCTTTATTTGAACCGTTGCCAAGTTTATAGTATGAATTATTTCCCCAAGCCCAAACACTACCGTTTGACTTGATTGCATACATTGATTGACCCGGTCTTTCATCAGCTGTTACTGCCGCATTAATTATATCTTCAAGATATGTACCCTCTTCACCTGAGTCACCTGCAAGTACATTGCCTACTACACCGAACTTAGAATTCGGTCCTTGTCCTGTTGCATATATACCCGCTTGACCTGATGTATAAAGTCTTCCGTCTGTCATTAAAACAACCGAACTCAATGACGCATCTGCAAATACAGGAGATGCTGTAATTGTCGTTGACGGATAATTTATAAGTTTAATCAAGTAATCAGCGCCTATTCCGCTTGCTGATTCGACATGAACTTTTACAAGTTGTTCAAACTTATCATTACCTGATGTTGCGACATTATATGTATTCAAGCTTGCACCGGCATAGCTTGTGTCATCGCCCTCTGTAAAGACAGTACCATCAAGGGCAGTCATTTCGACATTATAGAATTGTACTGTTGCATTCTTGCTTGTCGCAAATACAACCGGAGTTGCCGAAACAGCACCAAGAGGCAATTCAACTTCATACAACGCGTCAGCATCTGCCGGAGCTTCATCACTTAGTACACCAAGTGCCGTTGACGCTTCACCGTTCTTCATCACAAGATTTACAGATACCTTTTTCAATGAAGTATCATCACTGTCATCGGCTTGCATTTCAATACTGTCTGCAGACATTGTTTCAATCGCCTGCTCATAATTATGTTTGCTGTAATCTGCGACAACTGTCGGTTTTGTATTAGTAGTTGAATTACCAAGACCTGTTGTACCGTAGCCTGCATAACCCCACATCATAACCAAACCGTCAGTTGTAATTGCAACTGCATTATGCCAACCTTGTTTTGCATACAATGCTTTCTTACCGTTTAAGTCAGCTTGGGTAGTTGTAATTCTGTCAGATGTTGTTCCGTTACCTGCTGAGCCATATCCGTTATATCCCCAAGATACAATTTGTCCGTCACTGCGAAGAACACTGCCGGTATGTCCGATTGCGTCAGAATTAATTCTAACTGCACCGTTTAGCATTGAGTTATTCTTTGTGATATTAACCGGTACACCTGTTACATATGAATCGCTTGTATTCTTAGGATCTATTACTGACTTATAGTTTCTGCCCCATGTATATAGAGTGCCCTTTATATCAAGTGCCATTGAATATGATGCATAGTTACTGTATCCGCCTGCACCGATGTCTACGATAAAGTCACTGCCATTACCGTCGCCAAGATATGTGTTTGTATTATTGTTGCTATAACCTGTACCGACAACTCTCATAGCGACAGTCGAACTATGATCTGAAGTATCACCGTCACCAAGTGAGCCATAAATACCCCAACCCCATGCATAAACTTGACCGTCTGCCGTTAAAGCAAGGTTGTGATATGCACCGACTGCGATTTTTACGATATTTGTAAGAGGTACATTATTTGAATCAGGATCAGACTGATTTTCCTTTCTAAGTACCTGTTCAGGATGATCATGGTCACCGCCTGCAGTACCTATACCTAATTCACCGTGTGCATTGTAACCCCATGCCCAAACTGTTCCGTCTGCTTTTAGAGCTACTGTATGATAGAAACCAGGCTGAACTTGAGGGTATGCAATATAATTTGTACCTTGCGGTTCAACGTTTAGTTTGAAGAAACCTTCTGCTCCGTTTTTATCCGTTACAACAATATATGTTATACCAGTCTTTTTAGCTGTCACAACGCCTGTCTTTGCATCGACTGTTGCAACTTCTGTATCAACCGATTTAAAAGTCAAATCATCAGGAGTATATGCAGACGCTCTCAACAAGTTAAATGATGATACACCGCTGATACCGCTTAAATCAATCGAAAGAATATCTCCCTCTTGAATTGAAGTTACAATTTTACTTGTATTCTGCATCTTTAATGTGTCGTAATATATTACAACATCATTGTCAACTCCATTGTTTGTCCATGTTGCTGTTGAAATTGTAAGTTGTGGCTGACCCATATCAGATACTACCTTAACAGGTGCTTTTCTTCTATCAGTCGTACCGTCACCAAGTTGACCGTTTATGTTATAACCCCAATCCCATACAGAATAGTCTGATTGAACAGAACCCATATGGTATCCGCCTGCATATAGACTTACTGTATCCTCAAGGTAATCTTTCTTTGTTTCGCCTCCAACTACACGTGTTGCATATACATATGTAGCATCTGACTTGTCAAGACCTAATTGTCCGTATGAATTATTACCCCACGCATATACCTTTGTGAATGGATCGGCAGATGCATCTTCAATAACGCGAGCTGACATTTGCTGCATACCTGCGGCAATTTCAACTACGTCACTAAGCTCTGTTGATGCGTCTGTCTTTACAACTGTCGGTACATTTACAGTGCTTGCGCTCGTATCTACACCAAGCTGTCTTTGGGCATTATAACCCCATGTATATGCTTTTCTGTCAGTTGTTACAACACCTGCCGATACACCGCCGGCTGTAATTTGTACCACATTTTGTAAGCCTTTGTCTGTATCACCGTCGATACCTACAGGTCGAACCGGTGTTAAAGATGATGTGTATGACTTATTACCAAGCTGACCGTTAGAATTCTGACCCCAAGTCATAACACTGCCGTCTTTTCTTAGAACTACAGCGAAATCGTTAGTGCCGTTTACCCAGTCACCGCCTGCTGCGATTTGTATTACATCGCCCAAATATACTGTATATGCCAATCCACCGCTTACTCTTACAGGAGCATTTGAACTGGTAGTTGTTATTACCTAACTGACCTACATTATTTAGACCCCAAGTATAAACATTACCTTTTCTGTCAAGAGCCATTGCGAATGTAGGACCTGCTGAAATTTGGATAATATCCTCCAAATAAGTGCTTGAGCTATCCTGCTCACCTGTTACAACCTGCATAGGTGTCAAACAGCTTGTTTTACTTGAATCAGTTGGGTTACCTTTTACACCGATACCTAATTGACCGTAGCTGTTATCACCCCATGCCCAGACTGTTCCGTTTTCACGAAGTGCAAGAGCATAGTAACGATTACCACCGTCAAATGTACCTCCTGCTGCAACCTGTACTACATTTGTAAGGTATTGGTTACCTGTAGCGCCACCCAATACTTGTACAGGAATAAGTGAATCCGCTGTACTGTTGTTACCAAGCTGTCCCGCAACATTGTAACCCCATGTCCAAACTGTTCCGTCTGCCTTTAGAGCTACTGTTGACGATTGCTTAGCTGAAACCATAGGAGTTGCTACTGCGTCTTTCGGCTTAACTTGTACACGAATAATACCTACAAAGTTTCTTGTAGGATCTGTATCACGAATTATTACAACACCTGTTCCGTACTTACCGTTTTGGTTTGGAACAATTGTATTGCCGTTCTTGATTGTAAACAAAGTCTCGTCAAATGAAGAAATTTCAATATCCTTAGCATTTGAATATGAAGAACTCTTGTCAGTGATAAGGTTAAATCCGAAGATTTGTTCACCGATTAGCTTTGATGTGTCTATAACAAGCTGTTCATCTTCAGCGATTGCTTCACCGCCCGACAAGCTTCTCGGCATTGAAGAATCTTCATATTTGCGTACAGTAGTACCTGTTTCACTCTTCTGTACTTCTGCATATTGAATATCAAAGTTTGTTGTCGGAGGGTATCCGACACTTACCGGAATTGATGAATTTTCATTCTTTGAGTTACCAAGTTGTCCATCTGTATTCAGACCCCATGCCCACACGGTTCCGTCTGTTCGCACGGCTGCACCGAAGTGACCATTTTGTGCACCGACAATTTGTACAACATCCTTCAAGTTTTGTACGTCCTGAACTTCATTTGTTGTAGTTGTTTTACCATTACCAAGCACACCATATCCGCCAAATCCCAAGCTTGAAACTGTTCCGTCTTCTTTTAGAATATATGTATATCCGGTATTACCTATACTATTTACATGCCAATCATCGCTTCCGCTTTTACCTCCTCCGGCTACTTGTACTGCTG
>ERZ791825.257-NODE-257-length-50314-cov-8.630395_pt1 | contig 50314 bp, 78 predicted proteins | sample MGYA00510298_ERZ791825 | MGnify/ENA primary metagenome ERZ791825 (study PRJEB30046, sample SAMN00792010) | human gut metagenome | study: EMG produced TPA metagenomics assembly of the A metagenome-wide association study of gut microbiota in type 2... | reverse complement strand
TAGTCGCGATCCGATTAGGCGTATATGTGACTGAAGCAATCAAACGAGCGAGGGCGAAAAATGCACTATGATATTGCGTTAAAATGCAAGGCAGCGGCGGCTAAATTTGCCTCCGATAACGGGATTAAGATCGCGAGCGATAACGTTGACTTTACGCCGCCAGCCAACGGCGACACGTATCTTAAATTTTCATACGTCGAAGCGGATTCCCGATCTGTTAGCCTCTCCAGGGAGTGTCGCGTTTACCTGGGGCTGGCTCAGGTCGATGTGATCTTTAAACCCGGAACTGGCACCGATGCCGCAAGGTTAATCGCGCAAAACGTTGCAAAATATTTCCCTGAAGGTAAAATCTTAGGCGACGATAAATTAGATCTTTACGTAAGCGAGTGGGCTGAGGTTCATGGGGTTCAGAGGGCGCAAACCGGGTGGTTCTTCCCCGTTCGCTTTACGGTAAGATGTGAACAAACGGAGGCGAACGGGTATGCACTTACCTAACGGGAGTAAGATTTTTATTGAATCAAGCAGCAGTTAATGAAATGCGGGTTGTGACGCTACGCATGTCTGTACGAGGCGCTTATAATTTCTTGCCATCCAGCTAACTAGCGGGCATAATGGCGTTGTTAAACTTTCATCAAAACAGGAGTATTCAACATGCATTTACCAAACGGTGCAAAGGTCTTCTTTGAGAAGACTCGCGGTGCGGAGGTTCCGTTCACCGCAATGACCAACGACGCGAAAAACCCAAAAATCACGGTGGCAGATGGTGCGCTCGATGTTAACGATATCGTAATCTTTACCGATTGCACTTGGGGCGACTTTGTTAACAAGGTGGCTCGCGTAAAAGCAGTGGCGGCAGGCGTGGCAACACTTGAGGAGTTCGACACCTCCGACACCAACAAGTATCCAACCGCCGCAACCGGAAGCGTGAGCGTCGTCACTGACTGGATCGAATTGCCATGTATTCAGGATTTGGGCAAGGATGGTAACGAGCAGCAGTATTATAACTATCAGTGCCTGAGCGACGAACGCGAGCAGTCCGAACCGACCTACAAATCTGCGGTAACGCTCAACTACCAATTTGCGCATGAGTACGACAACGCGATCTACCCGGTTCTGCGTGCTGCCGATGCGAGCAAAGAGGCGAAAGCGATGTACATGTATGTACCGCGAGCGGCGGAAGTTCGTTATTGGTCTGGAACGGCTTCCTTCGATGATATCCCGTCGACGGCTGTCAACGAAATGGAAACCGTGACCCTCAACGTTGCACTTAAAGGTTCGCACGTTTTCTTACCTGTAACCAACGCTTAATTAACTGGCGGGGCTTGTGCCTCGCCTTTTTTTGTGCATAATAGCAATCAACACATACCAATCAGGAGATTACAAAATGGCTAAGTTTAAAATTCGTATTGGCGGCGAACTTCCTTCCTTCAAACTTCCGGTAACTTTCACTTGCCCAGATGGCAAAGATGCAACCATCAACATGACGGTAAAACATCACTCCACCGATGAAATGAAGGAGTTTTATGAAAGCGAAGAAAAAGCGCCGAAAGGTAACGTGGATTTTATCCGCTTCATGGCCGAAGGCTGGGATCTGGACGAAGAATTTACGGATGAAAACATTTCCTGGCTGTGCTCGCATTACCCTTCCTTTGTCATGGCATTGCCTCAAACGTACATGGCCGCGCTTGCCGGGCATCGTGCAAAAGTCTAAGGCGGGCTGTTTATCTAACGCTTCAGCCTGAGTTAACCGATCGCCAGCTTGCTGAGTATGGTTTACGGCGATCGGATTACGAGGCTGATTTAGAGGAAATTTTCTTCGATGAGCAGACCGCCCAAAGTTGGCAACTATTCCAGGCCATGCAAACGCAATGGCGCATTGGGATGAATGGCCCAACGGGGCTGGACTATAATACATTGCCTATGTTCTTTGAATTGTATAAAATCGACAATCGAGAAGCGGCATTGCTTGACTTGCAGATCCTGGAGGGTGAATACCTCAAACAGATCTACAAAAAATCACAATAAGCGCCTACGGGCGCTTTTTTCATATGGGGGCTAACATGGCTGATAAAGTAGCTGGCTTGACGTTCGGCGTTGACGTGTCGCAGGTTGACAGAGCGGTGCGATCACTTGCCGAACTGAAGAACCAAAGCCAACAAACCGGGGCGGGTCTTCAGTCGCTGGCGGACGCTGAGAAGCGCGCGACGGCGCAGACTGAGGAAATGAACCGCGCGTTGCAGAACCAAAAGAAAACCACGGAAAAGGCCAAGACCAATTTCAACAACATCGCGGGCGCTATCGATCCCACGATCGCGAAAATGGCTAACTTGCGCAAGGCTTCGGAAGAACTGGATAAGGCCTGGCAATTGGGCCTTGTGCCGGACAAGGAATTCTTCCGCTTGGGCGCTGTCATTGAGTCGACCACCAACAAGCTGAGACAGCAGCAGTTGGCGCTAACCGAAGAAGGCCGCGCGGCAATTGCTGAGGCTGAGGCGAAGCAGAAGTCGACCAACGCCGGGCGTGATTTTGTCGCCAGCCTGAAACAGCAAGCAGACTCGATCGGAAAGACTCGCGCCGAACTGCTGGAAATGAAGGCGGCACAGTTGGGAGTTTCTAAAGAGGCGGCACCGTTCATTAATGCCATGAAGCAGCAGGAGCAGGCGTTAAAGAAACAGCAGAGCGTGATGGGCCTCGCTGGCATTTCTGCCGGGCAATATCAAGCAGCAATGCGCCAGCTTCCGGCGCAGATCACGGACGTTGTAACGTCACTTGCTTCAGGTATGCCAGTCTGGATGGTTGCAATTCAGCAGGGTGGGCAAATCAAGGATAGCTTTGGCGGCGTAGGGAATGCATTTCAGGCGCTGAAAAATTTAATCTTTGGCACGAGCGCTGATATTAATGAATCTCTGGACGAAACCAGCGAAAGCGCCAACGATCTTGCTGAGAGCTTTAATAATACAACCGAGGCTGGCGAGAAGATTTGCGGTCTCATTAGGTTCATTAACCCCGTAACCATCGGCGCTGTTGCTCTTGGGGTTGCTATCGCAGCAATTGCAAAAGCTGGTTTCGATGCGTGGAAGTCACAAAGGGATCTGGCGAATGCGTTGGTGCTGACTGGTGGTTATGCTGCCACTACCACAGGTCAGATTAACGATCTGGCGAATGAATTAAGCGAGACTTCGAGCGCAACTTCCGGGAGAATCCAGGATATCGCGTCAACTTTGGCATCTTCTGGAAAATACACCATTGGCCAGATTAAGACCATCACCAAGACTACGGCGGAATGGGAAGCGCAAACAGGAGAGAGCAGCGATAAAATCAAGGGGTACTTTGACCAGATTTTAAAAGATCCGGTTAAGGGGCTTGCCGATCTTAACGATAAGTTCAACTTCCTGAATGAAGGGCAGCTAACCTATATTGAGTCATTGCGCAAAACTAAAGGCGAGACGGCAGCAGCAGATGCAGCGACAAAACTGTTTGCTGAAACGATGGATAAGCGACTGAAAGATGTGGCTGACAGCGCAACACCTCTTGAAAAAATGTGGATGGATATCAAGAAGTGGGCGTCTGACTCATGGGATTGGGTTGGAAATCATACGGTTGGTGCGCTTAACCTTATCGTTGATACTGTATCGGCAATCATCAACACGATCAGGAAGTTGATTACCGACGGCGACGCCATGATTGCGCAGTTTGTCGTTGACGCTGGCCGAAAGCTGCAAAAAATTCCCGGCATGGGCGACTTTGGGAATGACTTTCTGGCGCAGCAGGAGCAGTTAATCAAGGACTCGAAAGCCAAATCCGCCGAGCTTGCAAAAACCATCGCGGAGCAGCAGGCAAGGATTGCTAAAGGCGAAATGGGTTACATTGATGCAGCCAACAATAAAGATGTTTCCAGCGGCTACAGCAGCAAAACCAAAGATCGCGTTAACAAGGAAGAAAAGGGAATCCTTGATAACCGCAACGCTAGGAAGCAGCAGGCAGACGCGGGAGTTAAAATTGATGAGCAGTACCAGGCTGAACTACTATCGTTACAGGCGCAGCTAAAGGTTTTGCAGCAGCACAAAGGTCTTGATGACAAGATCAGCCAGCAGCGAAAGGACTATTTCGAGACGGTTGCTAAATTCCAGGTTCTGGAAGAGGCAAGCCAGAAGCGAAAACTGACCCAAAGCGAACAGCAGATGCTGGCGAACAAACAGAATATCCTGTACATGGCGGAGCAAAAGGCCATCGTGGGAGATCAGATTGTTCAGCAGCAGAGACTGAATGCCTTGCTTGACAAGTCGACCAAGTATCAAAACCAAATGGCGGAAAAAACCAAAGCGCTACAGGATACCGCCGGAATGGGTAGCAAGGAGCAGGAGAGATACCGGGCCAATGCGCAGATGGCGGCAGACTGGAAGAATAATGGAGGCTCGCTTGACGACGCCCAATTTAAGCAGATGCAGGCAGCAAGCGAACAGTTTTACGCGCAGCAGGATGCACAGATGCTTGACTGGAAAGCGGGATTCACGCATGCCTGGGCTGACATTGGCAACGAAGTTAATGACGTGTACTCCAATATCGGGAGCATCACCCAAAACGCATTTAACGGAATGGCTACTGTTCTAACTGATTTTGTCATGACGGGTAAGGCCAGCTTCAGCGACTTCGCCAAAAGCGTGATTAGTGACATTACCAGCATGCTAATCAAAATGGCGCTGTTCAATGCAATGTCTGCTGCGTTCGGCGGTGGCGGTACGTTCAGCTTCGCCAGCATGTTCAGCAAAGGGTTCGCCAACGGCGGCTATACTGGCAACGGTGGCAAGTACGAACCCAAAGGCGTTGTGCATGGAGGCGAATTCGTCTTTACTAAAGAGGCGACCAGCCGATTAGGGCCGGAAAATTTATACAGGCTAATGCGTGGCTATGCTTCCGGCGGTCTGGTAGGCTCTAACGGTTCGTCAGGATCTGGCGTGACTAACGGCGGTAACGTGGCGGCATCGGCAGCAATGGTGTTTAGCATGGGCGACGTGAACATCACGATGGGTTCCGGTCAGGATAGCAAGGGCTTAGAGCAGGGCGTAAGGCAGATCGTGAATGATATGTTCACGGAGGCACTGAGCCAAAACGGGCGAATTGCGAAATACGTAAACGAGAAAACGAGGGGTTAACAGTGGATTCTTTTTCATGGTGTACTCAAATTCAAGGAGGGGCGGCGAAAGTCGCCGTTTCCAACAACGTTCGAGCGGTTAGTTTCGGCAATGGATATATCCAGACTGCATCTAGTGGCATCAACACAAAGCGCCGGACGGTTCCGATCGTTTATGGCGGGAGGGATTGGGAGGCGGTTTATGATTTTTGCCAGAATCACGTGACGAAGCCATTTATCTGGAAGGCACCAGATGGAAGAATGGGTGTATTCGTCGTAACGGCAGACTCTGTTAATCTCGCGCCGATGGGTGGCGGGGTGTATGAGGTAACGGCGGAGTTTGCCGAACGATTCTCTTCAGCCGGATAGCACAAAGCGCCCTTTACGGGTGCTTTTTTTTGGCCTATGATCTGGAGTCGATAAGAGGAGGAAATTTATATGACAACTAACGTTTCAAAAGAGTTTGCGAACTGCTTGCAAAAGCTGTTCCCTGGCGAGATCTTAACACTGATTGACATTGACGCCACGAAGTTCGGCGGGCAGATCTATCGATTCCACAACGAGAATATCGCCTACTCAACCGAAGAACTTTTGGCAGCGGTTAACGGTGGAACGCTGACACCGAAGGCGATCACGTTTCGCGGCGAGCAATACGGCCCGCGCCCGTTCGGGATCGGCGGGATTGCAATGTCAAGTGACGGCACGGTAGAAAAGCCAACGCTGACGGTTAGCAATATTGATGCGCAAGCGAGTGCTCTTATTCGCGCCTACAACGGCCTCATGCAAGCGAAAGTTACGGTGTGGGTTTTGGTCAAGGATTTGCTGAAAGAAGATGGCAGCGTGGCTGATGGCGATTTTCGGCGGTTCGTTTACTATATCGAAAGACCTAAACAGGTTGACCCGCAGAAGGCCGCGTTTGAGCTAACATCCGTCTTCGATATGGATGGATTGATGATCCCGGCCCGACAGACTCAAACCGTTTGTTATTGGGCGCAACGCGGCTGGTACAAAACCGGGAAGGGATGCGGCTACAACGGGCAAAACGGATACTTTGACAAATTAGGAAATAGGGTAGATGATCCCAGCCAGGATGTTTGCGGTGGCCTTGTTTCGTCGTGCAGATTGCGATTCGGAAATGAGGCTTTGGATTTTGGCGGTTGCGCTACTGCAACCTTGAAAAGCGGACGGTAATATGTTAACTCCAAAAATCAAAATGCAGATCATGCAGCATGCTAAGGAAGTTTACCCGCATGAGTGCGCAGGGCTGGTAACGCAGAAATCACGCGTGCAGAAATATCACCGACTCGATAACGTTTCGCCGGATCCTGAGAACGAATCAATGCCTGACGAAACACAGTACGCGCTGGCGTCACTGGAAGGAGAACCTATCGCCTTCGTTCACTCCCACACTGGAGACGGGGCAACCACCGTTCCGAGCGCCACAGATTTATGCTTCTGTGATGAATCTGGCTTGTCGTGGGTTATCGTGTCGATTCCAGAAGGTGATATGCGGATTATCGAACCGAAGCGCAGGCCGCTGATTGGTCGCCCCTGGGCTTTGGGCGCTTATGATTGCTATGGCCTGGTGATGGATTTTCACAAGCGCCACGGCGTCACGCTGACTGACCGCCGCCTGCCGTTCGAGTGGTGGAAGCCGGAATACAAAGAGGATCTTTACCGAGACTACTGGCGCGAAGATGGATTCATCGAAAACACTGGCGATCCCGAAGTGGGCGATATGATTATCTTCCAGCTTCAGGCGGAAAAGTGGAACCACGCTGGGATTTACGTTGGAAACAATAATATCCTTCACCACGCTTTCGGCAAGCTATCGCGCCGCGATATCTATTCCGGGTGGTATGAGCAGCACAAGGTTTTAATTTGCAGACATAAGGATCTTAAACATGGCATCACATACAAAGACGATTAAACTTTCCGGCTCCCTTGGGCGTCGGTTCGGTGTCTTCCATAACCTAGCGGTCGATTCAGTTGGCGAATGCATCCGGGCGCTATCCTACCAGGTGGAAGGGTTTAAAGCCTTCATGCAGAGCAAGGTTGGTTCTAACATGCGCTTTGGTATCGTGGCGGACGGAAAACCAATCAGCACGAATGACTTTGCAACGTTCGCCGTAGCTAAGGAGATCCGAATCATCCCCATCCCGAAGGCCAGAAAGAACGGCGGATTGTTGCAGATCGTTATCGGCGCTGCGATTATGGTTGCAGCCTTCTTCACTGGCGGTGCATCACTGGCGGCAATGGGGGCGTTTTCATCGGCGGCGTTTATGGCTGGTGGCGCAATGGTCTTGGGTGGCGTAATGCAGATGATTGCACCGCAGATGGGCGGCAACATGCGAGCGAGCGAGTCGCCGGAAAACAAACCATCGTATGCTTTCGGCGGGCCGATTAACACCACGGCAGCGGGTTATCCAATCCAATTGCCATACGGTTACAGATTGGCTGGAGGCGCATTGTTCGGTTCAGGATCTTACGCCGAAGACAACAACTAATTAAGCGATTCGCTTTTTGGCCTGGGGGCATAGCCTCCGGGCTTTTTGTCGTGTACAATTGCAAAACTATTAACAGGAGGCTAAACGATGACTAATATCAAGGCCCGCAAGGGCGGTTCCAGCAAGACGCGAACCCCGGTAGAAATGCCTGATAACCTGATCTCGAAAGACAAGATTAAGTTATTGTTGGCCGTTTCTGACGGTGAAGTAGTGGATGACTTCAGCCTGAAGCAGTTGCATTTCGGAGGCGTTCCGGTTCAGAACGAAGACGGTAGTTATAACTATGATGGCGTTATTGCAGAATTTCGCCCCGGCACGCAAACGCAGAGTTACATCCAGGGCTTCAGTGAATCAAGCGCTGAATTCCAGGTTGCTCGCGACGTCACTCACAACACGCCGTACACGCTTACCGTATCGAACAAAAATCTGTCTGCTATTCGCTTTCGCCTGTTATGGCCGCGCGTGCTGACTCAAAAAGATAACGGCGATATGGTCGGATCGGTTGTTGAGTACAAGATCGAGATGGCGGTAGACGGCGCAAGTTATCAGACCTACCTAACTGGCAAGATTGACGGCAAGAACACGACTGGCGGCTACGATCGCAGCATCCGCGTCAACTTGCCGCAAGACTTCACGTCGCAGGTTCTTATCCGCGTAAGCCGAATTACGCCGGACGCTGACGGGGTTAAGGTGGTTGATGCCTTCCAGGTTCAGTCCTACGCTGAGGTGATCGATGCAAAATTCCGCTATCCTCTGACGGCAATGCTTTACGTCGAGTTTGATAGTGATCTGTTCCAGAACCAGATCCCGACAATCTCGCTCAAGAAGAAGTGGAAAATTATTCAGGTTCCAAGTAACTACGACCCAATTAACCGGACATACTCCGGAACGTGGAACGGAACTTTTAAATGGGCGTGGAGCAACAACCCGGCCTGGGTTCTTTACGACCTGATCATGAATCAGCGTTATGGGTTAGACCAGCGCGAGTTAGGAATCCCGGTAGACAAGTGGTCTCTCTATGAGGTGTCGCAATACTGTGATGAGCTTGTGCCGGACAATCGCGGAGGGATGGAGCCGCGTTACCTGATGGATATGATCGTGCAGTCGCAGGTCGAGGCGTTCCAGTTAGTAAGGGATGTTTGTTCCGCGTTCCGTGGAATGACGTTCTACAACGGTGAAAGCCTTTCGATTATCGTCGATAAACCACGCGATCCGGTTTACCTGTTCACTGCTGATAACGTCGTTGACGGCGTATTCGTGCGAACATTTCCGAGCGAAAAAACGATGTACACATCGTGCAACGTGATGTTCGACGACGAAGAAAACCAGTACGAGCAGGACGTTGAACCAGTGTTTAACCCTGACGCTGCCATGCGGTTCGGTCACAACCCGACAAGCATCACAGCGATCGGTTGCACCAGACGGACAGAAGCTAACCGCCGCGGGCGCTGGATTCTGCAAACGAACCTAAGCGCAACCACCGTTTCGTTTTCTACTGGTCTGGAAGGTATGATCCCTTCGTGCGGCGATGTTATTTACGTTGCAGATCCGCACTGGCAATCAGCCTTCAACCTGGTGTTGTCAGGTCGCATTATGGAAGTAACGGGAACGCAGGTTTTCCTGGCTTTTCGCTGCGACGCGAAGGCGGGAGATACGCTGATTCTGAACACTGACGACGGCAAGCCATTACGCCGAACCATTGCCAGCGTATCAGCAGACGGAAAAACCCTGACGCTAAACGTGGGATATAACTTCGACGTTGCGCCGGACAGCGTATTCCTGATCGAAAGTGACCAACTGGCGGCTGAACAGTACGTTGTTACCAGGATTGAGAAGGGGAGCGATGACGACGAATTTACTTTTGCCATCACAGCCACCCAATACAACCCGAACAAGTACGACGCGATCGACAACAGCGTAATCACTGACGACCGCCCAACGTCGGTTGTTGACCCGGATTCAATGGGCGCGCCGGAAAACGTGTCGATTAGTTCATTCTCACGCATTGTGCAGGGGATGAGCGTCGAGACGATGGTAATCGGCTGGTCTGCCGTGCAGTACGCAAAACTTTACGAGGTGCAATGGCGTAAGGATGGCGGCAACTGGAACAACGTGCCGCGCACAGCGACAACGCAGGTTGACATTGAAGGGATTTATGCTGGCGAATACCAGGCGCGCGTAAGGTGCATTAGCGGCGGCAATATCGCGTCTCCGTGGTCTGCTTTGGCTAGTGCGACGCTGACCGGGAAAGTTGGAGCGCCGAAAGGGCCAATTAACCTTTTCGCGTCGGATAATGAAATCTTTGGGATTCGCGTTAAGTGGGCCATGCCTGAAGGTGCAGAGGATACGGCATACATTGAGCTTTACCAGTCGCAAAGCGGAACCGATCAGGATGCAAGCCTGCTTACTCTGATTCCTTATCCGGCGGCTGAATACTGGCACTCAATTTTGCCCGCTGGCTATGTGAACTGGTACAAGGCGAGAAGTGTAGACAGGATCGGAAACGTTTCACCTTGGACTGATTACGCTCGCGGCATGTCATCTACTGACGTTAACGCCATCACGGATGTGATCCTGGATGAGATCCTCGACAGCGACGCAATGAAAGAACTTCAGGAGAGTGCGCAGGATAGCGCGGCAAAACTCAATGAATACGCGAACAGTATCATTCAAAACGCATTAGCGAATGATGGCGATGTTAGAATAATGAGAAAGGAGAATGGCAAGAGGAAAGCTGAAATTAAACACGCAGAAGTTCTCATAGCAAATGAGACGGAAGCCAGGGTGCAGCAGGTTAACCAGATCTCGGCAGAGTTCAACGAAAACCTCAATGCTGGATTAACTCAAGTTAACGAGGCACTAGCCAATGAAACTGAGGCTAGGGTTACGTCGGAAGAGGCACTTTCAGCAAGGATCGGAGAGAACTCCGCGGCGATAGATCAGAAACTTGACTCATGGGCTGACGTTAATGGCGTCGGTTCCATGTACACGATGAAGTTGGGATTGAAGTACAACGGCCAGGAATACAATTCCGGGATGGCCCTACAGCTTACCGCGCAAGGGAACAACGTTGTTTCGCAAGTTCTGTTTATTGCTGATAGATTCGCTATCATCCGAAATGCTGAGTCTGGAGCGTACACTTTGCCGTTTGTTGTGCAGAATGACCAGGTTTTCATGAATAACGCGCTTATTCAGGATGGTTCGATTACCAACGCGAAGATCGGTAATGTCATTCAGTCCAACAACTACATCGCAGGGGAACAAGGATGGATGATCGACAAGAATGGTGGTTCTGAGTTCCAGAACACTACTGTTCGCGGCACGATCTACGCGACTGACGGTATATTTAAGGGTACATTGCAGGCAGAATCGTTTATCGGAGATATAGCAGTGGCAAAACGCTATGACAGCATGACGCTACGACGCAACCAGACTGTGCAGCGCGATGGATCTTACCAGAATCGTGGTTATGGGATGACTGTAGTTCTATCCTGCACGCTGATTGGTGAGACATATGGAACTGGCGCGTCAAACTTGGGCTATACCGTTGATGTAACTTTCAACATTGGCGGCCAGCAGGCTGTTCGCCGCATTTATATTGATGCTGGTAACATCTCCACCGGAACTACTGCGGTAGAACTTCGATTCGCTGCTGACTTGGTTGCTGATAACAACAATGTTAGCTTCTTTGTGAAGGCCACTGGTCGAGATGCCGTCACCGATTACACCGTGACAATTGATAACATTACGGCAACTGCGTTCCGTACAAACTCAAATAGCTTTACATAATAAAAAAGGGGCCAATTGGCCCCTTTCTTTTTTTCTTTTTTTGTCTTGATATGCTTGATGTGTCATATCGCAACAATTTCGATTTTGTTTTCGGTAACTACTATTGTTTCGGACTGCGCCAACCGTTGCAGGCCGTAGTTGGTATGAATTTTTGCGTATTGCATTATTTGATCCCAATGATTAGATAAAGTTTATTAGAACGCCATCGAAATCGACAACTGCGCCATCATACGCGCGCATAGAAATAACTGCCGTTTCTGCTCCAGGAGGAACGATACCTCTTATAAAGTTCCCATAAACAGCCCAATCTGCAACGTTAACCGGAAGGTTAGCTGTAGGGCCAGCAATCTGTGTTCCGTTTTGGCTGTAGAATGAGAGGTTTATATTTCCCGCCGCATTCCCATTTGCGCCGATGTTTACAACCCTTGCCCAAAAAGAGGTCATATAATACTGTCCTGGTTTTACGTTAAACCGCTGAGTTGCAAAAATGCTCAACCCGGCGATTGAAGTCATCCTCATGCCGTATGACCCAGACTTCGCATACTCCGCAGACACAACGGCAGTTTGTGATGCAGAACCAGCGTTATTAATTGACCATCCGGTATTATTACCCTGCTCAAAACCTGAATTATAAACAGGTGACAAAGATCGGTGTACAGGAATGTTTCCGGCTCCTGATGCTATGTCGCTAGTACAAGCATTGCACATTACAGATCCAGGCCCCTCAACAAATGCCCGAACCATATCCGATGAGTTCTGTTCGAATTTGTATGAATTACCAGGAAATTTAACCACATTAAATATTATGAATGCGTTTATTCCGACATAAATTATAGGCTGTGTTTGTGCTAATGGCTGATTAATGGTCAGTGTGCTTTCAGAAAGAATAAATCTTGCACCAGTGCCAGTACAGGTAACGTAAGGATACCACACCGACTGTCCAGGGTTTTCTATGTTACCCATTCCAGACATTGATACTGTAGCCCCATTTCCGGTGATCTGAACTCTTGTATTAAGAGTTGATGTGCCGTCAAGGCCAAGATTGAAAGCGTCACATGCAATTATGATCGGTGCACCGCTTGCGTCTGCAACCATCCCACCATTAAACGTTATGCTCTCGCCTGAATCTAAAAGACCAGCCGGAGCATAGAATATCGAAGTTATTCCCTTAGTAATAACACACTCATTGAACTTGTACCTCCAGGTGCTGTTTGCGCAAGAAACTACATAATCGAAGTCATGGAATGAGCAATGTTCTATGCAGCACTGTCCATTATAATATTGCGCGCCACCGGGCCTGCCGATAAGTAATCCATTTTTACCAGCAACTTTAGCACCAAAGCATTCAATCCCGGACAGCTTGTTGACTGTGTTGCGGTACAGTGGGGCTGGATATGTTGCTGATGAATAGACGTTAATGGCGTAAGTGGAGGTTACACCAGAAAAATCTATTGACGCGCAACCTACATGGCAGACTAAGGATATAAATCCCAAGTCAATTTCCAGCATTTCCGAACCAGTGTATTTATACTGTCCAGCAGAGATAACTAAACCCAAACGTTTTGGTTTGGCATATGAAATCGCCTTATTGATAGCGTTGGTTATATCGCCATCCGATGGAATACCGAACCATGCAACGTTTACTGCACCATCAAAAATCCGCTTCCAGCGCTTTCCACCAGCAGTGACAATGCAGATACCTCCGTCATCAACGGATGTACTGTCAGTTTGATCATACTCAAAATAGCCAGTTATTGGCTTGTAGCCTGAGGCATATTTTATGACTTCTATCTTTTGGTTTGGTAATGTCGGCTCTATTGTCCGTAGGGTCGCAATGTCACTACAGCGCCCTATGTTTTTAGCACCATTTGGCTGAGCCAATACAACCAGCGTTGACTGTTCGCCGGAATCATCAATGATCTGCTGAATTTCATCGCGAGTTGCTTCAGCGTCATCTGCTGCCTGCTGACTTGATGCCGCTGCCTGCTGACTTGCTGCCGCTGCCTGCTGACTTGCTGCCGCTGCCTGCTGACTTGCTGATGCTGACTGCTGGCTTGCTGATGCTGACTGCTGGCTTGCGGCAGCTTCCTCTTTTGCCTGTTCTACCAATTCTTGCAAAGTGGATAAATCAAAGTCCTTAAAGAAATCTACCGCCTCAGCAATGACGGTCTCCTGCGATTGGTAGTAACGCAGAGTTTCCGCAACATCCTGCGCCAGGCCGTCAACGGTCAGGGAGTCGCTTAACAGGATCGCGTAATCACTGGACGGAACAGCCGCGCCGTTTGTGGAGATAGCATTGATTTGCGTATCACTTACAACCTTGTTAACTACCGCCATTTGAATCGGGGACGATAAAAACAGGATCGTAGCGCCTGGGCGAATTAGCGTTAGCGCTGATTGCCAGTTAGTTCCAGTCCCGGTGACGATGCCGTTTGCGTCCATCGCGGCTTTGCCTTGTCTGTATAGTGCCATTTTAATACCTCTTTTGGTTGGTTGAGTAACGAAGAGATAATATCATCAATGAAGCAATAAAAAAAGGAGCCTTGCGGCCCCTTTAGTTGTCAAATCAGAACGGGATATCATCATCGAAATCCATGCCATGATTACCACCACCGCTTTGCGGCTTCGGTTGTTGTTGCGGCTTAGGTTGCTGAGGCTGTCCCCACCCACCCTGCTGATTACCGCCGCCCTGCGCTGGTTCGCGCTGGCTGAATTCCAGTTGCGGCATAATCATTTCATTGTGGCTGTAAGTTGCGCCGTTGTGCTCGCGGTTTACGATCTGAAGTGTCCGGCAGGTTACGCTAATAACCTTGTCGACCTGCAACGCTTCATCGTACCACGCAATCATGCTTTCCTTCGCGAAGAAGACGGCGCGATAGTTGGTGTATACAGTTTCGTCCTGGCCGTCGCGATTGCGGATCTTCATTCGCTCCGACAGGTCTACCGCATACATCTTCCACGGCCCGTTATTGTTGCTGCCCTCTTTTACGTAAGGCGCTTTTCGGATTACCCCTGTTACAACATGCATTGTTTTTCCTATGGGGCGGTTTCCCGCCCGGTTAAATTAGTTGAAAGATGAGATATCTTGTGATTCAGGTTCAGGCTTTGATTCTACCTGTTCCGGCTCACGTTTCGCAACATCTTGTGGCTTGCCGGGGTTAAATCCGTTCGCTGGCGTCACTTTTAGTTGCGCCTGGCGCTTCGTGATATCGTCTTCCGTCACCTTCCATTCCGCAGGCGTCAACGTCTGTTTAGCCAGCTTGTAAATCTCGCGGAGAGATTCGAGGTCTTCGCACGCATCAATGCGTTTTTTGAAGTCTTGCGGCTTCATCTTCGCGATCTCTGCGTCATCGTCGGCCTGCTTGATGCCCAGCGCTGCGGCTAACGCATAACGGCGAGCGTATGAGGTTGTCGAGCCATACGCTTGCTCAACGGTTTTGCTGATCGGCATGTTGAACTGAAACGCCATCCACTCGCCAGATTCGTGCAGAAACATAGTTTCAAGGTGCATAACCTTGTCGGTGCTGGTATCCATCATTGATTGAATGACCATAATTTTGTTCTTTTCCAGCGATGGCCCGATGGCGTCCAGGATATCTCCGAGATTGGCGTAGGTGTTCCCCAGGTGGCTATTCTTCCCGCTTTTCTTCGCGGCGACGAAACCAGACTTCGCTTTGATTAACGCAACGGCGATATCTTTGAAACTTTCAGATGTACGCATGACAAACTTTCCTTTTCCTGATTGGTGGAGCGCACTATATCACAAGTGCGCCGTAGTGTTTAGCTATTTGTGCCGTATACTTCCGGGAACATGTATTTCACGAATTGCGGCGTGGGCAACTTCACTTCCGCTGCGTTCGATTCGTATGACGGCCAAACGTCATGCTTGACGCATTCGGCGTACTGGTGAATCACGCTTTGATACTGCTTCCGCCCGATCTCAATCTGCTGATCCGTTAACGTGAACGCGAGAGGCGCGAACGGTGATTTTTTCTCCTGCGTCAGCAGGCGGACAACAACCGGGCGTTTTTCGTTGTACGTCTTAACGAACAGATCGCGCTGCAATGCCATTTTGAGATAGTAGCCCAGGTTGAACGCCAGCCGCCCGAAGTCATCCGGTTTAGAGGTCTGAGTAGTTTTGTAGTCGGTAATCACCACCACTTCGAAAACTTCATCCGGGTTAAACCCCCACTCTTTGATGAGTTCGGGATCCGACACGACGTCAACATGATCGAGTCGAACCTTTACCGGGACGCCGAAAATTTCGCCGAAGATTGACAACTCGCGTTGCGCTGTATCCGATTCAATGCACGCCGCGTGCCGTGGGTTAGCTAGCATCACGTTTCGCATTTGCACGACCGCATCGAAATCAGAATCCTTGACCAGCTTTCTGCCTGAGTTGATGGCGGCGCTTTCGTCGCAGAGTTCGATCGCCCACCACACGTTAACATCAATCCCGGCGCGGTATGCCATTTCCAGCAATTCGGGGTAGTCCTTGCTGGACGTCCCAATCAGGCCACACGCTTTCAATTTCGCAGACAATGCCGACTTCGAAGTAATCAGATCCTTAACGTCGCCCGGTGCGGTCGCTCGCAGGTATTCGCCATTAAATTTTGACGTCTCAAGCATGCAGGTATGGGAGCAAGTACCGAAGGAAAGCGCGGCTGTTTCCTCCCGCTCCTTGTATTTCCAGTGGGCCGGGGAGGTTGCGTAAATCTCGCCGAGGCTTGAGCCGCTAACGTATCTGGCGCACCAGGAGTTAGGATCGTGGTAATCATCGTTGGATAATTCCGCGTTGGTGTATGCCTTAAAAATTGCTTCAGCCATTGATATTGCTCCTATTGTGGTTTCGTTGCGTTAAGTATACGCATGACGATTCCGGGTGCAAGGCAAAAAGTGCTATTCGTCAACTGGTCAAAAAATGAGCGAAATTTACGTAAGATTTAGTAAGATGCATCTTACGTGATTTTCTTTGTATATTTCATGCGGTTAACCCAAATCGGTAAGATGGTAAGATGCCTATAGGTAAATATTCACAGGAAAATTGGGCCTAAATCGCAAAGCAAAATACATATACCCGGAGAAAATCTTACCTACACAGATAGATAGAGAGAGAGTAATAATAATAATATAGTTAGATATCATATACTTATACATATACTATGGTTCGATATTGGTTAAAAAATGAGCGAAATTTACGTAAGATGCATCTTACCTAATCTTACTTAAAGTGGTCTACCAGTTGGTAAGTTGCTGAATTTTTGGCATAAAAAAAGGTAAGACTGAAATTATCAATCTTACCTAAAATTTGTTCACGCTTTAATCAGAGAAGTGATGATGCCACGTAGAGCTTTCGTTCGAATCCGCCTTTGAAGTTGTCATTGTTCGGCACGATCACTTTCATATCGCGTTCTTCAGCCGCCGCCAGCATATCCCGATCTTTCCTGCTGCATACGACTCGCAATTCTCGCTTACCTTCGCCGCCACCCTTTCCTTTATATCTGTAGGCCACGATCTCAACGTTGGACGGGATGATGCATGCCCACACGTCACACTTAAACGAGCTTGCGATATTGAAGTGCATCGCCTCCACCCAAGAGCGAGCCAGGTAAATTGGCCCGTTACCGCCTTCGCTCTGATTGGTTACGATCACCGATCCGAAAGTCAGGTCGCCAGCTAACATCTTCTCCCGGCCCTCCTCATCAATGAATAAGATGTTGCAGTATTCATCGTCCGGCCCGTCTTCATGAACCAGTTGCATCGGGAGCGCATGAAATAGCTCTTGCCTGCCGTTCTCGTGGGTTTTTACGCCAACCCGGTATGATTCAACGAACTCATTTTCAATGCCCTCATAGAGCGTTACAGGCGTGCTATCGACGGCCTCCGTTCTGTTCATTATCGCCACGACTCGATCGTGATCTGCCATCTTGCCGTAGTCGTACCCGTTATCGCGAGTAACCTGCTTGTTGCGCCTAACTACGTACTCTTGCGGAACTTTGCCCAGGTATCGCCCAAGAATGTTGATGCACTCGCTATACGGCTCGCCGCTCAACTTCATTAACCAGCCGATCCCCTTATCGGCACCGCAGCCGCTGCAATATGCCCCGCCGTCGCCGCGACTCTCTAATTTGTCAGTCCAGCGGAATCGGTCTTTGCCGCCACAATTCGGGCAGTCCTGGTGTTTGCCGTTGAAATAGCGGGAGTGGATGCCGCAAATATTTTGTAGCGCCTCGCGCCACATCCCAGGCATGTATGGCAAAACCTCTTTTTCGTCGTAAAAATCCACGTCATAACCTCCAAATAAAAAACGCCCACGCGAGAATCATAACCCGGTAGGCGTTTAGTAGTTAGTCAAATTGTGCTATCGGACTACTCGAAGCATTTCGCGGCGGTCGCAGCGGCGCGTAATCGGCTTGCCGTTGCTGTCGAATCTGAGATCCGGGCGGCAAAATGAAGCCCTGAAGCCTTTGCAGTCATTGCGGCGGTAACTCTTATGCACTAGGTAAGCACCATCGGCTGAAATCATGCCGCGCTTAATCCACTGCTGAACAACCTGGATGCTAACGCCCAACTCCTTTGCTGTTTTGGCGATGCCGCCGTATGCCTCGATCACCAATTCCATCCTGGTAGTCAGGCCCGCCCTTACTTCATCCTTCAGGACGTAATAGCCTGTCGGCTTCTTGCGGGGCTTCTTATCTTTCCCGCGTGACGTCCCGTTATTGCCGTTCAAAGTTCGCTTGTCTACCTTTGCCATTTGTTCCATAATTTAACCTCACAGCACTTTTTGTTAAACACGATAAAATTTGCTCTGTATTATACACGCAACCATGCGAATGACAAATCAGGATTAACCATGCTGACAATTGAACAACAAATTGAAGCCTACGCAGACAAGATCCCATCTATTCAAAAGCGGTTCACGGTCGGGAATATCGTTCCGTACCCTTACCAGGCTGTCGCGTACATCGAGACGGCGAAGCGGATCGCAAACTATGAGCATCCGTTCTACATTAAGGCGTCCGTATCCGCAGGCAAGACAATCATGATCGCCATGCTCGCGGCGCAGTGCAAAACAATGAACTTGCCTATGATGGTTCTCGCCAGGCAGGCTGAGATCGTGAAGCAGGATTCCGAAGAAATCAGCAATCTTGACGTTCCAAACTCCGTTTATTGCGCCGGGTTAGGCACAAAGGCGGCTTACTTCCCGATCGTCGTCGGCTCCGAAGGGACGGTGGTTAATGGCCTGTTTAAGATGCTTGGCGATTACGTGCCTTCAGTCCTGGCAATCGACGAATGCCATCAGGTTGACTGGCAAGACCTCGCAGAAGCGATCGCGAACGATGAATCCTTCGAGTACATGAGCCGCGCAAAGGATAAGCCGTATCGCGTGAATGGTGAGATCGTCGAGGCCGATTACCCGTACAACGAAAAGTTCGAAACGGTTGAATTTGGCGGCGGGCGCACTCAATACACCATCGTAATCATCGAGTTAATGCGCCGTTGCCTTCAGAAGACGGGGCGAGAACTTCGCATCGTTGGCTACACTGGTTCGGAGTTTCGCGGAGTCATTCCGATCTTGCAGGAAGACAAGAGCCAGCCGGGTTTCTGGCGCGAGCAGATCACGGACATTAACACAAACTACCTTGTCGAATTCGGTTCTGTGGTTCCGACAATCTTTGGTGACACTGAGGCCGAAGGGTTAGGCTATGACCTTTCAGAGTTTCACGGCTCCAGTCAGGACGGCACGCAGGATTTTAGCGCGGAAGACTTGCGCAAGATGGAGAAGAAAATCCACGATTCCGGCGAAATGACTAAGCTGATTATGCAGAAGGTGGTCGAGCGTGCGCAGACGCGAAACGGCGTGCTTATCACTTGCGCGGGCCAGCGCCACTGTAAGGAGGCGGCAAGCTACTTACCGCCGGACGCCACATACGCGATCATCACAGAGAAGACGAACTCGAAGAAACGCGGTGAAATTCTGGACAAGGCGAACCGGGGCGAGATTAAGTACATCTTCCAGGTGATGGCCCTAACGACTGGCGTTAACGTTCCGTTTTGGGATTTTTCTGTAATCCTTCGCAAGATCGGTTCTCTTACGTTGCTGATTCAGCTTTTGGGGCGAGGAATGCGATTGCTCAAAGACTGGCAGAAGGAAGCGCCCTATTCGTGGGTGAAAGAAGATCACCTTGTCTGGGATTTTGCCGGAACAATGGATGACCTGGGCCAGTTGTATTTCGATCCGATTCTTGAGCAGGCGCAGTATCAGAAGCGCAAGATCAGCAAGAACGGCCCGAAAATTTGCCCGGTCTGCAAAGGCGAAAATAGCGAGTACGCCCGCCGCTGCATCCACAAGGATAGTAACGGCAATCGGTGCGAGTATTTTTGGACGTCCCAGCGCTGCGAAGACCAAAAGGATCCGAGGACGGGGAGAATCAAGGTAAAGGGATGCCACGCTGAAAACGACATTGTGGCGCGCCAGTGCAGATGTTGTGGCGTGCAGTTAAAGGATCCTAACGACAACCTCACCGGGAAGCATTACACGCAAAATGACTGGTATCAGGTTGTAGGATTTGATTTGGGATTGACACGAAACCAAAGCGGGATCATCTTTAATTACGTGTTGCTCAACCATGACGGCGAGCGGTTCACGGCCAGGGAAAAATTCTTCCCTGAGTCAGAAAGTGCGATTTGCGGTAAGTTGTGGCGACAAAAGGCAGTATTCCAGCATGTTGATGATGCTGTAATGCGTGGCAAGTTGGGCGGCATGAAAAACGCCCGCAAGATCCTGGAGTATGCTGAATACTTCCGCGCGCCGAAGCGCGTAACGCATCGCATCAACGGCAAGAAGGAGGACATTATTTCCCGCAAAGACTTTGGAGGCGAGGAGTGATTACAGACAAAGGGGATTACCTCGAATATTACGGCGGGCCTGTAAAGGCTTGCCCGCTTGAAAAAATCGACCAGATGAACAGCGTTTCGTGGCTGCGTTACGAATACCCCGATTATCTGTTCTGGCATACGGTCAACGAGGGCAGCAAGCACAAGGCGAGCGCCGTTGCAGATCATCAAATGGGATTGCTTAAAGGCGTAAGCGATATCCTTGTGCTGATTGGGCTGGGCGGCAAATACCCGTTCGCCGCGATTGAGCTAAAGCGCCAGGGTAAATCCCAGGCATCGCCAGTGAGCAAGGAGCAACGGGAATTCCTCGCATCCGTCCGAAGCCGTGGCGGGTTCGCTGCCGTGGCCTATGGATTCGAGCAGTTTAAGATCGCGTTTGAAGACGCAATCAAATAGCACTTTTTGTTAAAACTACCCGGCGCGAGTCGGGTAATATTCTCCCATCGAAACGAATCACGGAGTATTGAAAGATGAAAAAGATGCTTGCTTTAATTGTTATGTCTCTTGGTCTTATTGGTTGCAGCGAAAAACCAAAAACATATATTTGCGGTAACGAAGCATTTGAAGTTACGAGCGATTATATGAAGGTAGTTAGCGGCAAGAGCGCTGGAGTTTTAATTGATGGCATTGGTGAAAACCAGTATAAGCTGTTTACGCCACTTGGAACGGCTTTTTATACTGTTAACAAAAACACCATTGATATTAAAGTTAGCGTTTATCAGAGCACTCTAACTTGCGAGGTTAAGTAATAATGGCAAAAGACACCCAAGACAAAGACACTCACGACGCTTTCACGACGTGTGAACAGCTTGAACGTGAAACGTTCATAGGCAACGCGCTTGCCACTGGCGGACACTATCAGGCCGTCAAGCCTGATAAATTCTACCAGGTAACGGGCAACCGATACGCCGGGAGCAAGACGCCGGATATCGTCCGCGACAAGTGGTCAACCGATCGCAGCCTTATTGCTTACATGGAGGAGCGTTACGGGCCATACGACCTGGACGCCGCCGCCGAAGAAAGCAACACCGTCTGCCGGAAGTTTTACGACGAAAAGACCGATTGTCTCAAGCGCTGGTGGGGGAAAAATAAGCACGTATGGCTTAACCCGCCTTACTCGTTCCCGGATCCCTTCGTGCTGAAAGCCATTGAGCAGATGGAGCATGACAACCAGATCGATATTTTGCTTCCCGGCGACAACTCTACGGCGTGGTTCCGCGACGCACAGAAGGCAGCGGCTGAGATCATTTGGATTGTCGCAGACGTCACGGAGGATGAAGACGGAACGCAACTAAGCCGATCCGGTCGCCTGGCCTTCATTAACGGCCTAAGCGGTAAACCAGTCGACAACAACAACAAGGGCAGCGTGATTTTCATCATGCGCAAACTCAAGCCGGGCGAGGAGCAAAAAACGTTCTACGTCCCGGTAAGCGAAATCTGCCCGTCATTAACTAAAAAGCGCATGCGCAAACGTGGGATCTGAAAAATGGAACAGCTTGAATCTTTCACCGAATACCTCCACATCGTCGTTACCCTGCTGGACAAGTACGGCTTCATCGGTACGGATGAAGAAAAGATGGCCTTCGCCGATAGCATCGACGGCACTTATCAAGAGTTTATGGATAACGGCACGCCGCTTGCTGACTGGCCCGCGATTCTTGAGCGCGAATTGCTGGATTTTCGGGCGCGTGAAGGTGCGGAATATTTCGCGAAACAGCACTAATTGCTAAACAATGCCCGCCGCGAGCGGGTATTATTGTTCCATCAACCAATCAGGAGCTAACGCCATGAACACCAAAACCATCGCCGACACCATCAAGATCGCACAAGTTAAGCCGCACATCGTATCGCGTCACCTGATTAACCTTTCTCGCCTGTGCATGGCCGACTACGTGGCGAAGCCTTTAGAGAATGGCCTTGATGGTGAAATCGGCGCGATCTACTTCCGAGCAGCCCACGGCATCGAAGAAATTCACATGTACGAGCAGATGGCTGAATGCTTCTGCATTTACGGTGACGAATAATGATTGTCGAATCTGGCCGCGCTGCCGTATGGCAGCATGCCAAAGAGGCTGGCATTAGTGACGATATCGTGATGATCGCAAAGTATTTCGATATCAAGGATATCTCCATTGTGTTCAATGGGAAATTTACCTATCTTCATGAGCGCCCACTGAAGCGCACGCGTATAGCGGTTGCGACGCGAGCGGAGGCCGACGCGCTGAAGATGTTCATTAATGAGTCGAAGCAGACCAAAAAATATTACAAGTAGCGGGAGTGTTGAGAATGCGATATATTGCGATCCTGATTACGGCGGTGGTTCTCACTATCGCAATCTTTAACTACGCAATTCAATTGGGATAAATTATGCAACCTAAAATCACAGACGAAGAATTTTTAGCCGCCCGCGAGGAAGGAAAGACCTACCGCGAGATCGCCGAAGAGTTCGGTATGAACGTTCGCAGCGTGGAGCGTCGCGGCGTTCGACTTGCCCGCCAGGGGCATTTGCACGGTAACAACCACGTAGCGAAGCACATCCCGGACGGGTTCGGGGTCAAAGGCACATCGACCATGATTCGTGCGAACGGTGACGAAGTTGTGCGCTGGGTCAAGTCAGAAGTAGACCGCGACCGCATGATCGCTTTGATGGAGGCGGCGCAAGCATCATTCTGCGAAGACCTCCCGCGCGCTGAACCGCAGCCGAAGGATGAATCGAAGTTTTTCATTGAGGATCAGCTTGCCCTGTATCCGATCTTCGACTTGCACATCGGCGCGATGGCCCACAAGCACGAATGCGGCGAGAACTACGACACCAGCACAGCCGAAAGGGTTCTTAACCGCTTCTTTGACTATTCCGTTTCGGTTGCCCCGCAGTCGAAAAAGGCGGTCTTGCTGGTCGGCGGTGACTTCCTTCACAGTGACGGCCTGGACGCAGTAACCCCGGCAAGTGGTCACGTTCTCGATCAGGATAGCCGTTACGCGAAACTTGTCTATGTGGCTATTCGCTCCTTGCGCCGCGCCGTGTCGCTACTGCTGAGTAATCACGCGGAAGTAGAGGTGCAGGTAATCGAGGGGAACCACGATCAGGCTGGCATGATCTGGTTGCGTGCAGCGCTCGCGGCGTTCTATGAAAATGAGCCGCGCGTATTCGTTGACGTTAGCCCTGCGATTCTGCATCGCACCATATGGGGCAAAACGATGCTGGGCTACACTCACGGCCACACAATGAAGAAGGCAGAAACGCGCCTCGCCGCAATGGCTACTGACTTCCGCAAGGAGTTCGGGCAATGCGACTACATCTACACGCATTCGGGCCATTGGCATCACCAGACCGTCACGGAGCACTCGTTAGGGATTGACGAAGTACACGGCCAGTTAGGGGCCAAAGACGCTTACGCCGCTCGCGGTGGTTGGCGCTCATATCGCCAGGCGGCGGTTATTCTGTACAGCAAAGAATATGGCGAAGTAGGCCGCTTTATCTACCGCCCGAACATGTAACCACAACGGCCCCGCGAGGGGCCAACAAGGAAAACCGATGAATAAAAATATCTGCATTTTCGATCTCGATGGCACGTTGTCCAATGGCAACCACCGTTTGCACCTGCTGCCGAAAAAAGATCTCCACCTAACAGAAAGCTGGACGGCGTTCAACATGGCGGCTGGCGGCGACGCTCCCATTACGGACACGATCCGGGTAATGGAGGCCATGCGCGCAGCGGGATTTATCGTCATCATCCTGACCGGGCGAAGTGATGAGGCACGCGAGATCACTGAAAAATGGCTGGTGCAAAATGGCGCATCGCATTACGACCTGCTGATTATGCGCTCCGCCTCCGACAACCGGAAAGATACGGTTATCAAAGAGGAAGTTTTACGCAAGATTGGCATTGAGCGAATCGTTGCGGCGTGGGATGATAGCCCCACTGTTATTGCGCACTTCCGTAGCCTGGGTATCACAACTTACCAGGTCTGCGACTACGGCGAAAACCTTCACGACCATCTGAAATCTCATGGAGTAGACAAATGAAAAATGTAATCATCCTCAACGGCGCGCCGGGCATCGGAAAAGACACTATCGCGGAAATCATCGCCCGCAAATGGGAGTATCGGATCCTGAGTTTCAAATCACCGATGTTTGACATTGCGCGCGCCATCCTGGGTGCAACCGACTTTGCCCGCTTCGCCGTCCGTTACCACGACCGCAGCCGGAAAGAAGTCAAGTGCGACTTTTTAGGCGACCGCTCGCCGCGTGAATTCCTGATTCACATTAGCGAAAATTTCGTAAAGCCGACGTTAGGCAAAAAGCAGTTCGGCAAGTTGCTTTGCGATTCCGTCGTGAATTCGCCTGTTAGTTGCGTCGTCAGCGACGGCGGATTTGACGAAGAAGTAGAGCACATCGCGGCGCACGATAGCGTAAACGTCTTTGTCGTTCGCCTGCATCGTGACGGCATGACTTTCGAGGGTGACAGCCGCAAGCATATTAGCCGCCCGGATCTGATTTGCGAAACTTATCACGAATTCGATTTTGATATGACTACTGGCGAGCCGGAAGACGACGCGCAAAAAATCCTTGATATGGTTTTTGAAGGGTATTAATATTCTCTACGTAATGCCTTTATTATCACCGCCTTAAACTTTGGGAGCCTTAACAGGTTCCCTTTTTTTTGTTCTTTATTTGGCCCAACGCATATATCATCGCATTATCACTTAACTAACAGAGGTTGCATATCATGCGGGAATTCATCAACGCGGCAACCAATGGTAGCGGCGGTGTTACCCTCGCAGGCTCTGCGACCGGGCAACTTATCATTGCAGCCATTGGTTTATTTTTCATGATTCTATTCGGCTCCTTCGGCGCGTGGTTGCGCTGGCGAGATTCAAAGGCGCTTCGTGAAGCGCTGGAAGCCGGGGATATCAAAACGGCGGTGAAGATCAGGAGTAAATAACATGGGGATTAAAACGCGGGTTACATTCGCGGCGGCGATGGCGATCGCTGTCGCCTTCCTCCCGAAAGTGGAGGACACGAAATACAAAGTTTATACCGATATCGCTGGCGTTTCGACGGTCTGCGAAGGCATCACAGGGCCGGACGTAATCAAGGGGAAAACCTATACCCGGTCAGAATGCGATGCTCTTTTGGCGAAGCATATCCAGGTCGCAAAGCGTGTGGTTGACAGCAAAATCAAAGTGGCCGTGCCTGACACCTTCAGGGCGTCGATGTACAGCTTCACTTTCAACGCTGGCGGCGGCGCATACTCCGGCAGCACAATGCTGAAGTTGACGAACCAGGGGCGGCTATATGAGGCGTGCGAACAGCTTTACCGCTGGACGTACTATCGCAACCCGAAAACGGGAAATATGGAAAAATCGCGCGGCCTGCATAATCGCCGGGATCAGGAATTCAATCTGTGCATTAAGGATCTAAAATGAGTAGCTTAAATTTTCAGCGAGCATTGGCAATCGGCTTCATCGTGTGGGCGGTTGCACTGGTTTCCGGTTGCGCTTCCAGCGTCCCGATCCTTTCCGATCTGGTGGGCAGTAAGCCGGATATGACGGCGCAAGTCGGCGCGGAGAACGTGAAACAGGCGGTTGGCGTGACGAACAAAACTGACACGTCGAGCAAGCAGGAAACCACATTCAAAGAATCGGCAGTTGGCAAGGTTGACACTTCCAACAAAAAGGCGGTGACGACCTCCAGCATTCACGCGAACCAGATTACGGCGGAGAAGATCGAGATCCGAAACGACGATGGCGGAAGCATGATTCCGTGGCTGATTGGTGCCGTTGGGGCCATCATGTTCGCTGTCGGTGTTTTCGGTATGTGGCGAGAGCGAAAAAATAAAGGGGCGTAAGCCCCTTTTTTCATATGTACCGTTTGACGTGTAGCAGTGCCACGCCATCTTCATCATTCAACCCATGTTCAACCGTGTTTGTCGCGGCCATGCCTTGATATAGCAAGGTGAGCGCGGCACGCAAGTAATTTTCTGGTGTGATCTGATTCACGCAAACAAGCCTGTGAACCTCCGTTATCAGATCTTCCACCTGCTTTCCCGAATAGGGCTTCATCGTCGAGTTGCTCAATGTGCATCATCTCCCACATGTATTTGTTGTCCATCCCTTCAAACGACCGGAAGTTAAATCCAATCTCCCTGTTATCCGGGCCAGTACACCACACCACGCCGTTTTTTCCGTCCAGGTATCCATTCGTATAGCTTCGCGCTAAAAACTCCTTAGAAACCATTGAGGCGAACATACGGTGTGACACGTTGGCGGCTTTTGCTATGCGCGGCGATTCGCGGTGCATGTAAACGAACTTCGCAAAATCTTGCCGGGTAAATTCCCTGCGAGACTCGCATAATCGGTAAATGTCAAGGATAAACATTCATTACCTCATGAACGAAGGGTTAATAAACACCTCTGAATCAATCACGCAGATGAACCCTAATTCCTCCATCTTCGGCAGCAATTTTTCCTTAATCCTTTTGCTCACCCCGGACTGACCTTTGAAGATCTTCAGATTGCGGCACGCGTTATAGATGCTCTGAACCGTCATCACGCCTTTCGACTGCTTGCAACGGCTGGCGATAACATCGTACACCGCCTTAATCTCCGCGCCCTCACCAGCGAAGCCGGACGAATCAGCCGACGACAAATACGTTTTGCTCAACTCATGAAACATGATGATGGCTTCGTCGATCGTTTCGGTTCCGATCTTCTTCGAGCGCTTGCCGCCAGGTTGCCAGTTGCGGATCGTGTGGATTACCGACGCCAGGCGCATCACCTGCTTATCGAATTTACCCATCGCACCGCGCAGCATCGTATGCGAATACTTCCCGCCGTCGCCTAATTCCGGCTCCAACTCCTGGCGGGCCTTGTTCAGCCGACGCATGCCTGCTTCAGTCACTTCCAGCTTGATATACGATTCCGTCATAATGTCATGAATGAGGCGGAAGTAATCAGCGCGTAAAGACTTGTCGATCGGCTCATAGGTCGAATTCCCGTTTTCGTCAATGAACACACGCTCACCTAACCGTGTTTGCTCGCGAACCAAAAGGAAACGCTCTGATACACCGATACCGCGAGAACCAGCTTGCATGATGGCGTCGATGGTTTCATCCTGGGCGATTACGCAAATACAGCCCAGCGCGACGAATGACATATTGTTACTGACGTCGGAACGCGCGATCGATACGTGGCCCTTATCCCACGCCTTCAACACCAGTTCGCTGTTCGTCTTCTTGCCGCCGTCGTTGCCATACGTGATCCCTAACAGGCTGTTAACCGCTGTCGCTTCGTCCGAAATAACCGCAAAGTTGCCTTGCCGATTGTTGATTTTCGCCAGGCCTTCCGGCGTGGTATCGGAAACGGGGAACGTCAGATCGCACATGCTTTCTAACTTCTCCTCAAGTTCGTCTTTGTCTTCGAACAGTTTCGCCATATCGGACTGCGATAACTCGCCTTTCATGGCCTGCTTGTTGGCGGACAGCTTCGCCATGATTTTCTTGCGCTCTTTCTTGCGCGCCTCGTTGATTCGCTCAACCTCTGCGACGATCGGATCGATAGCCAGCGAGTTAATCGCAGACTTACCAGCGGAAGGCGGCTGCGACGTAATGACGTAAAGCGTCGTTGGTTGCTCGCTGCCGTGGTACTCCACCCAAAAGCGACCCATCATCGCGGCGGACACGGTTCCGAGGAAATGCATATAAGCCGATGATTCCGGGAATTGAACGGAGCGAGCAGCGTTGAGCGCCAGCTTGCCGACGATATCGTAATCATTCGCGATCGAGATCGTGGGATACTTGTCCGCGTTTACGTCGATATCTTTCGGCTTGGGCCAGAAAGAAACGGAGTCGCGATACCCGTTCGCACGGATGGCGACGCGCAAGGGGCTGATGCCTTCCTTCTCTGCGATGGCAATAATATCTTGTGGGGACACGCGGTCATTTAAAAACATGCCTTGCTCCTGATTGGTTAATCGTGCGGCTAATGATAAGCCGTCTTAAATCCGAGATCCAGTGATAATCTAAACGCACTTGCAAAATGTGCTTAGGTTATCGGGGCGCATGGCCCCGAATCCGTTACAGGTATTTCGCCTCAAACGTGGTTCCGTCCGACACGCTGAAACCGACTTCCTCACGGTAGAGCGTCCAGCGGCAACCGTCACGGTCGAAGATGTACCCGGCGACGCCTCCCAGCGCTCGACCACTTTCCACCTGGTAACGCTTGCCGACGGTGAAGGATTTTTTCACCGGGTTTTTGTGGTCGAGGCCAACGCATTTCAGGGTTTTCGTTTTCAGTTCGATAAACGTCGCCACCACCACGCCGCCAACGCCAGCAATGAACAACTCACCGCTAATGCCGACCGACAAGTAAACGCGCTTCTTCTTCAGTTCGGCGCTGTTATATACCATCATTGACACATTGCCTTCGTCGTCAATGCGAGCGGAATAAAGGTTGTTTTCCTGGATATTAACAGCACGGCTTGAGGTGCATTTAATTTTGATTGACTTTGCCATTTTATTTCTCATTTCCAATTTCGATATAGATGTTTACCAGTTCCAGAAAGTCGGATTTGTTTCTGCAACTCAATTTAAAGCCAACATGCGATTCGATCTTATTTTGCATCTCCGCCATCGTTGCGCCGCCGTTATTCATCTTCAGAACTTCGCGGCATACGTCAGCCAGTTTTTTATATATCATATTTCACCACCGTAAATTTAGTGTTTTTGCAAGCGCCTTCGATATCGCTAATTAGGCGATTCACTCTGATATTAATCATCGTTTTGTGGTGCATGACGTCAACAATCCCACAAACCCACAAAATCATGATTGGAAAGATAAGAGCACCAGTCCCATACATAGAAAATAGTGCGGTCATTACTGCGATCGTGAATTTCATTCTTGTTTTCTCCGTTGCGTTTCGATGGAATAACTATACCCGCAATTAAGCGGGTACGTTTAGCAATTTGTGCTATTCATTAAAATTCGCCTGGAACACGGCGCGAGCGAATCCGCGCGGAGTGATAGAGCGAAGCATCTTTGTTCTTTCAGACTTGCCGCCCAGGAATTTCCACGCCCAAAAGAAATCTACGCCCTCCACACCTTCCGGCGGTAATAACCGTTTCGGCTCCACGAATCCGTTACCGTGCCAGATGCACGTTTTCTTCGTGTAATTGTCGCAGTGCGGCATTTTTGGGTGCCAAACTTCCTCATGCGGAGCAACATACCCGCCGAAGTCGCGAGGGTGGAAATAAAAATCCGGCTTGCGCCAAAGCGTCGACAATTTTCCAACCGGGTTTTCTACCATCCAGGGGCAATTATATTGGTCGCCCAATTGCTCGATCATCTTCGCATCATCGGCGGCTGATAAAACATCCTGAGTCTGCCGGGCGTGCTTCACCCCGCTATGCGCTAACAGCGTGCAGGAAGGGAAAGCGAAAATAATGTCAGGATCCGGGATGCCCAGGATCGTGCGCTTCACGTCGAAATCTTTGTCAATCCAGATGTTGACATACTGGATTTTTGCATGCTCCATGCGGATTTTGTACTCGCCGTGGTCGCCGGAATCTGCGTTAAAGCAATATACATCGCAACCGCGAATTGCCCACGGCAGGCCCATAATCCCGGAACCGTCAAACATGCACCACACAACGCGCTTTTTCATTGTCACCTCACCAGAAAGGGATACATTCGCGGCAACCTTCTTCACCAGTGCAGCCGCAACTATTTTCTTCTTGCTCTACCAGATCGTCACGCATCGGCAGACTTTCTGCATCCATATCCATACTGCCCAGGGCATCCGATAGCGTCATTTCCTGATTGGCTACTTTGATGCAATATTCGCGGTTAAGCCCAGCATCCTGGGCGGTTAAGAAACGGTGCCAGTAGGCATCGTCGTAATTATCAGCCATTGCTTTTCCTCCGGTTAAATTCTCGCAAACTGGCGGCGCATGACTTCGAACAGGTTTTACCCCAGCCGCGTTTAAGATCCGCCGCCTTTACCTTATAGACAGCCCCGCATCCTGGAGCCTCGCAGCACTTCATGCTTTCCTTCGTCCCAACGTGATCCGGTCGACCAGTCAGGGAGCTATCGCCGGGATTCTTCGTCGACCAGAAAAGTTGCACTGTCGCGACCTCCTCGCCGAACTCATTGACGAACATGTAGACGCCCTTGCTTTTCAGAAGCACGGTGCAATGATGCATTTCGCCGTTGACTTCCAGGTATGCGCGATCGCCTTCTTTCATTAGATTCTCCACGATTCAATGAACATACTGTTCGATTCCAGCGTCAGCGTGACGCCAGCCAGGGAGGACGGAATCAGGCGAGCGCCCGGAACCGTGCCGACAACATAGCGACCATTCGATTTGGTGATCGTGATCTGAGTAAAGCCGGATTCGCGGTTCATGCGGAGAACAACGCGACCGTGCGCATGCAGGACGGCCAGGATCGAATCAGTCTTTGGATGGTTCATTGTGTAACTCCTTCGTTTGTTGGTGTGGGGACAGTATGCCACTATCCCTAAATTCTGTTTTAGCAATTCGTGCTATTCGGGAGCGCAGGTCGTGTAATCCTGGAAGATGTAGATTGTGCGCTTAACGCGCGGCTCGGCATCCTCAAGGCTCTGAATCTCGATATCGTTACTGCCGACGCGGCACGGAACCGATCCGAAAATGAAGTCGCTAGTCTGCTTGTCGATGATTAGCCACGCCTCCACACCTCTCATTTTAAAGACGGCGAACGGCTTTCTTTCTTCGCTGAACTCTTCAGGGCCATGACCGTAGTAATGCCTGATCGCCTCATTGGACGCAGCGCAAAATCTGTCTGTAGCGTCATCGGTCGCCTTGTCACGAATTTGCCGAATATGCTCTTCCGGCGATCCGATGATGTAGGAATAGGTTTTAGAAATGGTAACTGTTCTCATTTAGATTTTAACCTCGTTTCGGTGGATGAAGTCGGCGACGTAATGGCACTCGATTGGGTTTTCGATCCCGGCGAGAACCTCACAACGCCCTTTATTCAGTAGCTGGCAATGCTGGCAATCCGAGCCGCCAACATTGGCTATGACGATGGCGATCCCGTTGCATGAGCCGCCGAACATCCGATGAGGGAATGGGTAAGCCTCGCAGGTGCAAACCACCTCCCCGGCCCTCCGCTTTCTCATGCGCTCCCCTTCTCGATGCAGAAAACACAATCGCGAGCATCAACCGCGAAGCGCGCCACGCCGTCGAGAACGATGAAAACGGTCTGCCCGTTAACGCCGCGCCCTTTCTCGATATCGGTGACGGTGCGGAACAGGTCGCTTGCGCCATATTGAATTTTGTCACCGATTACGACGTCAGCAAATGCTTTCATGTTGATTCTCCTGATTGGTTTCGATGGGGTAATGATACCAGGCCTCGCGGCCCGGCGTTTAACAATTCGTGCTTATTTGATACCCTGAGCAATTTTATCCATTTTGCGGAACCAAATTGCCAATTCTTCGAGCATATCGAACAGGTCAGCTTTTTTGCTTTCCATGATGGCATCACAGATCAGGTTGATATCGCAAGCCATGACTCCGAGGTATTCACCGTAAGCGCGTACACCTGCAATGTTAGAAGACTTGCTATCACGGCGGCATTTCTGCGCTTTGTAAATCAGGCTCATGATTTTGGAAGTTTCTTTGGTCAGGATATGTACGTTGCTCATGATGTTTGCCTCTTTGTCTGCTTCGTTTCGATGAAGAGATAATAGCAAAAGCCCACGCGGGGCTTTTAACAAAAAGTGCTATTTACACCAGGCGGAACCGAACTTCATCACCGTAAATCACGGCCTGGATGTGATCGCCAAATGTGACGGTTGCGCGAGTGGTTTCGTACTCCGTGTGGCCGTATCGCCATATCCCGCGCTGGGGATAATGCGCCGCGCTTTCGTGCCAAATGTTCATAGTGAACTCACCAGACTCCCCGAACTCCAGGCACTGGCCGACCATCGCTTTGACGGACTGGTAGTCATGCCAACGTTGAGTAGCACGATCGGTAACGCGCTCCACATGATTGCGCTCTTTGCGCTCCGCCGCAGCCTCAACCACGGCCCACTTACTACGGGTAAATATTCTCATTTGCATTTTCCTCAAAGTCGGCGCGGAATTGCGTAGCGCCCTTAAAATGGAGCCGGTCACGGTGGCATCGTCGCCGTTAATCGCCCTGCTTCACCTCGAAAACTAATCCGTCGCAAACGCACATATCAACCAGAAATTCAGTTGCAGCGCTGAACGTCCATTCGTCAGATCCCGGCATGCGCTTCCTGATAACGCCGTCCTCGCCCTTCACCCATTGCACGCCAGATTGACGGCTTTCATACGCAACACCAGTTCTCATTCCAGCCACCCTCTATATTTTGCCGCCTGATTCATTGCGGATATGATCCCGACTTCGTTGAAAGATGATGCAACGTAAATTTCCTCTTGCACCTTGTTACCATCCATCAAGAGCACGCCGTGACGATGTGACTTGACGCGTGGGTTAGTCAGCTTACCAGCCAGTTTAAGAAAATCCGCCTTCTTCATCATGTTTGCCATCGCGCTTGCTCCGTGATTGGTTGATGTGATGACTATACCCGATCCCGCCAGCATGGTTTTGATTATTTGTGCTATTCCTCCGATTGTCGATTATTACATCTATTCGGAATAGTGGAATAGGCTGTGATTGCATCTGACTTCCTGGTGATTACTTTTGACGATTCATGATTGATTGTGATTGTTTCATTCTGTGCAATGTGATGATGGAGTGTTTCATGATGTGCAATGAATTGCATAGATGCATGCACCATGCACATAATTTGCCGTTCGAATCCTGCCAAAACGGTTGCCAGTTCACAGTAACCGAATCCAGTTCACGCGCAGTTCAGTAAGATAATCTTACGTAAAAATTGATCAAAAAGTGCGCAGCATAAGCACATAAATATACATATAAGTATATGATAAACTTAATATTATTATTATTATTCTATTATTCTCTCTATCTGAATATTCCAGTTCACGTAAGATAGTAATGGGATGTGCTACCATTTTCGCTTGCGACAGCCTCCAAAAAATTCAGCGTTCCGCGCCGCCAGGGTATATAGGAGGGTATGGGTATATCTTACTTTCTTACGTAAACTGACTTGACGCCTTGCCACGCCTGGCTTAGTATGCTTACTGAATTGGAGCGGAAGTGGAGAGAATTACAGTGAACAAGAGCGAAATTGAACAAAAATGGGAGTTTGAGCAGGTCGATCCCGAAGTGTGGATGACCTATCCGCCAGATAAACAGGCCGCTTATCACGCCTGGCTCGCTGGCGATATCTTCGGCGATGATGACGAACCGGAGCCGGAGCGCGAGCGGAAACAGGTCGGCGGCAAGCGCGAGGGGCCAACCATCCAAAGCCTGATTGAACAGGATTTTATTGATGGCGGTCTGTCCGGCAAGGTCGACGTCGAGGAGTTCAGCGCCACGCATGGCAAGAAGATCACATCGCATGCCATCAGGTCGGCACTGAAGCATCACATCGGCAAACATGGTAAGTTCAGAACCAGGACGCGCGACGGAGTGATCGAATACTGGATTGAGCGCGATGAATCGGCGGTTAGCAGCGATGAGCAAATCCAGGCCGACCGGGAGCGGGTTATCGGAATAATTCACGCGCTGACCGGAAATGATCTTGATGTGCGTATAGAACCAATCACGGCCCGCGTGCTTATCCAGGCTATCAAACTGAACGTCAAAGCAGGAGATATCAAGTGAAACTCTATCAAGACCAGTCCGACCCCGCAGCACCAATGCGCCTGGGAAACACTCCAGTCGATGATAAGGAGGTTATCGCAGCCATCGTTATTGCATCACAAGCCGAATTTCCGAGCGCCTTAGAATGCGTCACGGTTGACTTCATTTTGATGGCATTTTTTTCAAATTCTGAATCATAAATCAAGTGCGTTACCGAGACTGGCTAGTCGGTGACGAAGCCAGAATTCATCTGCGCGTCGAACGCCATGGAAATGATGGCCGATGAGCCGGACAACATCATTGGCCTCGACTATCCGCAATAGCACTTTTTGGTAAAACCCGGTCAGAGGGATCGGGTATTATCACCACATCGCAAACGAGAGGAGCATCAACCATGCCACGCTTTAACAGAACGCTTCAACTCCGCACCTTTGCCGGGCTTCAGATCCCGAAGGGGTCGAAGAAGGCGGTGCCGGGCCGTGAATCCGGCGTGTACTTCCACTGGCAGGGCAAATGGCGCTTTACCGTCATTCGCGGCTTTTACGTCACCTGCGACGGCGTTGACATTGACGACCACAGCGGCGGGAACCAGGTTCACAACTTCAAATAGCACTTTTTGTTAAAACACGATCGGGGTGGCTTGCTATAGTAACCCCATAGAAACGAACAACGGAGCACCACAATGAAATCTCGCGAATACCTCAACACCCTTAATGGCCTGATTTACTGGCTGGAAGATGACGCAGTGATGATGCGCAAGCGCGAAGGCAAGATTGTGAAGAAGTCGAATATGACAGCGGCGATCTTCTTTGCGATGGTCGGCAACGATACACTCCTGCTTGTCGAGGCGGAGCCGGAGCAAAAGAGCATGACCATGAACGAATTCTCTAACTTCCTGGCTGGCATCGACAAAAGCACCACGACTGCAACCGCACAGACGGCCATCCAGGGCGGGGCCACCCACATTGCCATCGACGGTAACGGCGACGTCTTCGCATTCAAGATGCGCCCGCGCCACTGCCTGCCGAAAGATGATGACGCAAATGATTACCTTGGCGAATGGCTTCGCGGGTCGGAGCAGTACGGCCACATTGCGCGAACAGTCTGCTTCCTGGGCAACACTGGCCGCGAGCACCGCAACTGGCGGGAACTCTGCTTCCAGATCCCACAGCAATAGCACTTTTTGTTAAAACGCAATCGGGGTGATGCGCTATCATTACCACATCGAAACAGAGGAGCATAAACATGATCGGCAACCATAACAACCCACTCAATGCAGCATTTCACCGTCGCGCGGTAGAGCAACACTTCCACGCGCTGAAGGTGGTGTGCAACGAGATGAATCTTATGCTTGACCTGCCGTCATGGGATGCGCAACTGGAAGATTACTATGATGGCCTGCGCGCTAAACGGGATGGCATCATTACCCGCCTGCGCCTGGCTGGTATGTTCTTATAGGAGAAACAAAAATGCAACAATTCGAATCTCGCGGCAAGACCTACAACCTGCCGGACACTGCAACCCACGCCGCACCTGGTGCATGCGTCGGCGTTTACTTTAAGGATGGCGATAGCTGGTTTTTCATGGGTGATGTGATCGGGGACGTACCGCCGAAGAAATGCGGCGTGCTCCTTGGTTTCTACGATCACGACGTGGTGGAGTTGAAGCCAAAGCGCGTACCGTTCGCATTCTGGAATAAAATCAAAGGGGCGCTGTTCAAATGAAATTTAAATATTTTGGTTATGATCCTGAATGTGGGTTCGAACTATTCGAAACTGCCGAGCAAGCGAAGCAATACGCAGATGATGCTATAGCATGTTATCGCGGTGAGGCTTGCGACGGGTGGAGCGAAGAAGTAGATCAGGTATGTTGGGGTGAGTTAAGGCAGCATTCGGTCATGTGCAACTATCGCCCCATTGACCCAAAAAATCCAGCCGAAAAAGAGTTCTCATTCGTATGTGATTATCAACTCAAGGATATAGACAAATGAACCAGTTCGAATATATGCATCGCGCACATAAAGCGCTTGCCATGTTCGCCTTTCACCTGGATATGAAAGTTATATCCGTGACCATTGAGGCTGGAAGCATTGAGATCTGCGGATTCCTGGGCGATTACTCATGCACCAGAACTTACACGTTCTCATCGCTCGCCTCCCTGGAGAATCAGGCTTATGGCTTCTAACCGCAAATTCAGGATCGTGCGCATTGCGACGCTTGACGCCTTCGGGCGTCCGGTGGAGTGGTATGCAGCACAGCGGCGTGTTGCCTTCTTCTGGTGGGTGACGGTCGAACACTTCGGCCAGTTGACGCAGGCCCGCTACTGGCTCCACAAATCCGGCGCACCGCACCGCCCGGAACGGGTAATCAAGGTGGTTGAATAGCACGAATTGCTAAAACTCGATCGGGGTAGGCTGGTATAGTTACCCCATACCAACAAACGAGGCTTCCACCATGAAATTACGTTGCACCGACTCCAACACTATCAACTACACCCCTGGCTTTGAATACAGCGCGGAGCTGGGAGTTACCGTCCGCACCCCTCATGGCTCGATCGGCTGTGATGTGGTTCATGGTAACAACACCTGGTTCTTTTTCAACAAATCAACCCTCAACGCCGAACGCCGTAACGGTTCGGTCGTGGCAACCTTTAAGGTAATCGAATAATGACCAACGAAATCAAATCCGGCGGCAAGATTGTTGCCACCATCGCGCAGCGCCATGTTGTGGCGTTTCAGATTAACATCCACAGCATCAGCGATGCAAAAGCCGTCGACGTGCCAGTGTGGGCCAATACGATTGCCGTTGACGAAGACGGCGCGATTTGGGCGTATGAGTCAGTCGCCGAAGATGTTCGCATTGTCTGCGATGAGCATAAGGCCTGGAGCGATTGGGGTAAGATCGAAGCGAACATGCAGGAAATCGGAGAAATGCCCTGCGTCCCTGACTGGACAGAGGCGAAAATCGACCTTCGCGCCATGAAATAGCACTTTTTGGTAAACGCCCGGTCAACGGATCGGGCATAATTATCCCACACCAACAACGGAGATTTACCATGAAACACTTTATCAAAAACGCAGTCGTCGCCATCGTCGGCACCAACTTTGAGGGCAAGAAGGCCCGCATTCACCTGCTGCATGTGGGCAATGACGGCAAAATGCGTGGGGCGTTCTACTACGGAGAACGCGGCGAGATATTGTACGATTCTAAATTCCTCTCCCGCCTTGTCCGCTTCCAGCCTGAAAAGAAGTTCATGGAGTGGTCGCCGGAATACCTCTGCGAAGGGCTGGTTGTCGAATCGTTCGTTGCCGATCCGGTTAAGCTGACCTCGCGCGACTATAAGCGCATGGCCCGCAAGGCGCACAAACTCATGAAGCGCACGCCGAAAAGCCACGTCTGGCACATATTCGCCAACCAACTGTAAGGCCAGGTGTGATGGAAACCGTAACCGTAATTTGCACTCATGCGAGCTACGCGCCGATGGCCCCATTCTTCACCGTCGGCAAGGAGTATAACGCCAGGTTCGGCCCTGGCCTGGATGAAGTCTGGATTTTGCAGGACGATGAATCCACCACGGAGGACGGCGAATTCTGGCTGGCGTGCCGCATGCCAGATGAGAAGATCGCCATGTACCATAACCGACCGTATGAAAACAACGTTTTATTTGAGGTGAAACTATGAGCAAGAAAATGATTGCGCTGTATTGGGTTCTTTTCCTGGGTGGCCTGGTGGTCGCCAAAGAAGATGGCTGGCAAATGATCGGAATGATGATGGTTATCATTGGGGTAAGCCGCCTCTCTGAGATTAACGGCTTCCGCCGTGGTCGCCGGGCCGCATTCACTGGCGACAAAGAATAGCACTTTTTGTTAAACCTGCCGTAACGTCATTTGGTAAAGTGGCGTTACTGAAGCGAAGCAAACCAATCAGGAGTTAACGCAATGAATGAACATTTAATCGAACTGCTGGAAGAGCTAAACACTTACGGCCAGGCATTTATAGAACTTGAAAGCGGCGCTGTTATCTCTGCTGAGGTTGATGATTGTGGCGGCTGCATAGTATTTGAGCTAGCGCCAGAATCTGAAGGCATTTATGATCGCATTGGTTTTCGCGATGTTGCAAATTTACTCTCTCACAATTCAATCAAGGAAATCCGCTAATGAAAACCGTAAAACTGATGGTGGTAAATGCAACACAAGAAAAAGATCGCAAATACGTTGGTGAAACTTTTAGCGCAATTAAGGCCTGGCCTTTCAGTGGTAACGATCATGAAATTACAACAGGAAGCCTAAAGGGATACGTAGTAAACCCGATCGATATTGACGAAGATCTGACAATTCGCGTTGGTTTTGGCCCGGATGACATTTTATTCCACCTTCGCAAAGTATCGAAGGCGTCGCCGCGCAAGTTGCTGGTTCGTGCGCTAAAACTTCAGGCGCGCGATCGTGGTTGGACTAACTCATATATACGCAAGTTTGGCGAGTTCTCTGGTGTCGGAGATTGGGCGAGAGCTTGGGCTAACTGGTACTTCGATAAAGACGGGAAATTTTCCGCAACTTATATGGATGGATGGCACGGAACCGATCATGACCCGGCTAGCGGGTACGAATGGCAAGAATTTATCGAGTTTGAGTTTGATGCGTTCTAATAGCACGAATTGCTAAAACCGCCGTCCGGGGATGGTGCATACTATCCCCACACCAACCAAAGAGGAAAAATCATGAGCACCTACAAATTCATCCTGACCCCGAACGCTGATTCTCCCGCTGGCGTTAGCGCGAAATTCACCAAAGGCAAGCGCTATGATGCAGAGCATTTCACCAACTACAACGGGGCGTCGCTGTACAAGATCACAGACGACGAAGGCAACATGTACGCGGTAAACCCGCGCAACTCGCACTACATTGGCGGCGGTCAGTTCAACATTGAGTTGCAAATCAACAACTGTTTCGCTGGCGGCGAACTCTCCTTCGGCGGGTTAGTTAGCGATGCGCTGAAATACCCACTCCACACTTCGGCGTCAATGTTCTGCGGCGTTACCTCCACTGAGTCGCCATTGTTCTTTGCCGACCTGAAGGCCCACGAACGCGATAAAGATCGCGATCTCGAATCAATGGTCGACCGCATGCTGAATATGTTCGGGCGAGATGAGTCGCGGGGCGTTGTACGTGGATTTAAGATCGGCGCTGAAAAATCCGCGCACTTCAAAGAGGGCGTGAAGTCGGCAAGCGATGCAGTTGCAGCCCTGGGCATGTTGTCACGGTCGATGATCGTGAAACCGGAAGGCGCGAAAGAAGCCTCGCTCGCTGACCGGGTTAAAGAGCTTGAGTCAGAGCTTAACGCCGCCCATAACACGATCGAGAAAATCCGCGAAGCCATGCGCACGCCGGAAGGTGATGACGCGCAGACCCATGCGAAAGTTCTCCGCCAGATGGCCGACGCCCTGGTTAGTTTGTGGCGCGACGGCAAATAGCACTTTTTGCTAAAACTTCCGCAAGGCCATTTGATATAGTGGCCTTATTGAAGCGAACCAATCAGGAGCTAAACAAATGAGCATTCCGTATCCGACCGAAAACAAATCATTCGTGGGCCTGGCAGTTGTTGAGATTGTCAACCCGGATGTGACCAACTCCCCGGATGAGCCTACCCTTGCACAGTGGGCAGGATTCAAAGCAGGTGATCGACTGACAGTCGAATGCTATAGCGACGGCGAGAAGTGGGCGCAGGTAGGGCGCGACTACCACACCGAAGAATTCGGCCAGGTGCTCCCTACCGACTGGTTCAAACTTAACGAAGGCGAATATAAGGTGATCGAAGAATGAACAACAAAATTTGGGTACTGACCTACACTATCGGGACTAACGAGGGGCGCAAATCGCGTCGCCTCACCTGCGACACGAAAGCGCAGGCGGAAATGCAGCAGCGCGTGCTGGGCGGCGAAGTGGTCGAATACATCCGCCAGCCGGAATCCTTCCAGGTCAATTGGCCTGAGAGGATGGATGTTGACGCCGTGCTGCATGAAATGCGCCAGGTGCAAAACAACCCTGCGGCGTGGAAAGATCTGTACCTTTGCGACTTCGACGCTGAGTCAGTGCGGGATCCATTCCATTTTGTCCGGCTGGCCCATGCGGAATGGTCGGATCGCCAGTTCGGCAACGTTGGCCCGGTCGGCCCGCTGAAACACCTGGCTAAAGAGGCAAATGAAGCCGCCGAAGCGCCGGATGACATTAGCGAGTTCGCCGATATCATCATGCTGGTGTGGGACGCAACCCGCCGCGCCGGAATCACCGATGAGCAGTTGGCGGTGGCGGTGGCGGAAAAGCTGGAGCGGAACAAACGCCGCCAGTGGGGAGCCGTTAAAGATGGCGAGCCGTGCCACCACTTGAAAAATTAACGAATTTGTATACCATTTAAAGCGCCTGTAAGCGATTCTGGCGGGCGCAAATTTCATTAAGGTGATTCTATGTCTGAGTTCTCAAAAGTCGAAGATATGCCGATTGGCGCAACGGTAACGGGTATCCAGATGAGTGAGTCGGTAGATACGATTACTCCGCTGGCCTTTCCGGTTACACAGGTCGAAACCGACAGCAAGAAAGGTTTCATCTTCATCTACAAAAATTTCAACGCCCCTCTGCGTGTCGAGATCTTCATTGCTCGCGGAACCTGGGTCGAATGGGAGAAGGCTTAAATGTTCGGACTGAATGAGGCGCAGTACAACGCTGTGAAGCGCGTGGCGAAACGAATGACGGCGGAAACCAAAGACGCCATACGGAAAGACAAAAAGACTTACGATCAGGTTGCCGCCCGGATGATCGATAAGCATTGGGCCGAAGTCAACACGCTGTTAACTCGCGGTCAGTTTATCTGGCTGGCTGGCTATCTCGAAGGCCGTTTCGGTCGCCGTGATGGCGAGTATGAGTAAAAAGTAAGCGAACGAATCAACCGCCTATTGACGCATTCACGCTGACCGGGTATCGTTAAAAGCGTAGACACAAGAGGCGGTAAGCATCCGCAAGTCTCGCCCCACTTCGGGGCTTTTATTAAGGGGTGATGATGCAGTACAAGGTCATACTCACAGCAAGGAAAATGGGCGGCTTTTGCAAGTCCTGCATTCAAGAGTTCAGCATGACGATTGAGGCGAACGACACCGCCGACGCGGTAGAGAAAGCAAAAAAGCAATCCGGCGTCAATCTGGATACGCATAAAATCAACATCAACTACATAAGGGAAGTCAATCAATGTTAACTCTGATTATTGCATTGTTAATGCTGTTCATAGGCTATCACGTTGGCGCGGCTCATCTTGTCGAGCGCCTTTCAAAGCGGGTACATGAAGGCACGTTTGCTGCCATGATGTACAATAAGAAAACGGCACGTTGGGAAAAAATTGGCAATCCGGATGGTATCGCAAAACGAATTGAATTTTCGCCGCTCCCGTATGTTGACTGTGAGCCTTTTGCATCACTTCAGAAAACACTGAAGCGGCGTAACAAACTGATATGAACATAACCCGCTTCGGCGGGTTTTTTTGTGTCTGCAATCTGGTATACTCGCAACTCAACACAGAAGGAGGATTAACAATGTCTGAAGAACGCAAAAAACGCGTAACGAAATCGCACTTCGAAGGCAATTTCAAGGCGCTGTACGAAAAAGATTTTGGCGTAGTGCTGGGGCGAACCGCCGAAATGACGCCACAACAATTCTTCGAGATCGCGAAGGGTTATTTCCAGTGGGCCGAAGAAAACGCCATCAAGGCTGCGGAAACCGCCACTTTCCAGGGCGACGTTAACGAGTGGGGCGTGAACAAGCCGCGCATTTTCACGATCACAGGGTTAAGCCTGTTTTGCGGCGTGAACCAGTCAACGCTTGTACGCTATCGCCACGACCCTAACTATGCCCCGGTCATGGAGTTTATCGACTCTGTAATCTATGAGCAGAAATTCCAGCTTGCTGCCGTCGGCATGATTAACGCTTCGTTCGTCGGTAAGGAAATGGGGATCGACAAGCCCGCCGTTCTCAACATTGACGCCGTAGCTGGAAACAAGAACGAGATCACCGATGAAGTATTGGAGAAGGCTGTTAGTAACATTCTGGACAAGATTTAAGGGCCGATCATGAATGACGAAATGATTATTTGGGAAGACCTGAAGCCAGCCGATAAGCTGGCAATCAAGGCATTGAGCACGCGCAACTTTTCGCTATTCCTGAAGATCTGGTTTCAGATTATCCAGGGCGAAAAGCTGATGTGGAACTGGCATCACTCCTATTTTTGCCACACGGTAGATGAAATCATCGCCGGGAAGCGCAAAAGCACGATCGTAAACGTTGCGCCTGGTTCGACGAAAACCGAAGCGTTTTCTATCCACCTCGCGCCGTATGCGTATCTCAAGTGCCGGAAGGTTCGCAACCTTCAGATCTCTCAGGGTGACGCGCTTTCAAAAGGCAACTCCGACCGCGTAATCAAGATCTTTTCATCGGGCGAATGGCAGGAGCTATGGCCCTCGAAGTTCGGGCGGAAGCAGATCGACGAATTCCAGGTTTTGGATGACAACGATCGCGTAAGGCTGGAAATGGTGTCCCGTTCGTCTGGTGGTCAGATCGTCGGTAAGCGTGGCGGGTACATGACACCGGGTTTCAGCGGCCTAATCGCGCTGGATGATATCGACAAGCCTGATGATATGTTCTCAAAGGTGAAGCGAGAAAAGAGCCACATCTTGCTGAAGAACACCATTCGATCCCGTCGTGCGAAGAAGAAACAAGGCGACGAAACGCCGATCCTGTCCGTACAGCAGCGACTGCATGCACAGGATTCCACCTGGTTCATGATGAGCGGCGGGATGGCTATCGAGTTCGATCGCATTGTTATTCCGGCGATGGTAACGAGGGAATACGGCGAATCGCTCCCTGACTGGTTGCGTCCTGAGTTCGAACGCGACGTGCTATCCGGGCCGTCGGTGGTCATTGATGGCGTGGAATACTGGTCATTTTGGGAAGACAACGAATCGATCGAGAACCTCGTTGCGCTACGAGAGGCTGATTTGTATACATTCCTTTCGCAGTATCAGCAGGAGCCGATCGCATTGGGTGGCAACGTATTTAAGTCGGAATGGTGGCGCTATTACGGCGACAGCGAAAAGGCGCATGAACCGCGCCCGGATAAGTTCGAATACACCTTCATTACGGCTGATACCGCGCAGAAGACGAACGAGCTAAACGACTATTCCGTGCTGTGCTATTGGGGTAAGTACCGCGATCGCGTCTACTTCATTGATGGAATCCGTGGCAAGTGGGAAGCGCCGGATTTGCGCGTGCAGGCTGAGGCATTCATTAAGCAGTGCTGGCGCAGAAACAAGGAATGCGGGAATCTGCGAAAGATTTACATCGAAGACAAGGCGAGCGGTACGGGTCTAATCCAGGATCTGACCAAAGCAGTCAATGGCATGGGTGAGATCGTCCCGGTTCAGCGCGACAAAGATAAGGTGACTCGCGCGATGGATGCGCAGCCAATTATCAAGGGTGGCCGCGTCGTACTGCCGGACAGCCATCCGTTCATTGCGGAGCTTGTGGCGGAAATGAGCGCATTTACCTATGACGATTCACACCCACACGATGACATTTGCGACAACGTATTTGACGCCGCTAACCTGGAAATGAACCTGAGCGATGACCCGGTAGAACGAATGAAACGCCTGGCAGGATTGAAAAAGCTGGGCCGCTAATACATAATGTGGGCTTAACGGCCCACAAATCACACAAGGTTAAAATATGAAAGCTATCAAGATGGATGATTACAATCAGATCTTCAATGGTGGCGCGGGGTACGCGTCAACCATGGCGATGATTGCAAGCACGTTCGGGAATATGTCGCAAGTCGAGGAGTTCTATCACAATAACGGACTGGCGAAAAAGATTGTTGACGTGATCCCGGAAGAAATGGTGTCGCCCGGCTTCCAGCTTAACGGCGTCTCCGATAACACGAAATTCCAGTCAGAGTGGGACGGCCTTAAACTTGAGCCGCAAATCACCGATGCCCTCTGCTGGGCGCGCCTCTATGGTGGCTCTTACGTCCTGGCGATGGTCAACGATGGCCGCATGCTGACTTCAGCAGCGAAGCGCGGTAAGCCGCTGGAATCAATTGTCGTTTACGACTACGATTCGGTGTCCGTAGCGGAGGAGGAGAAGAACCCGCGAAACCCACGATTCGGCAAGCCTAAAATGTACACCGTCAAGCCGTTAAACGGCGGTAGCGACTTTAACGTGCATTATACCCGCATGCACTACATCGACGGCGATCGTGTAACCAACAAGGTGCGAAAACTCAACAATGGCGCTGGCGGCACGGTGCTGAACAAGTCGATGATTGAAGCGATTCTTGATTACGATTATTCGGAGTACCTAGCAACGCAGTTGCTGAAGCGTAAGCAGCAGGGCGTATGGAAGGCCAAAGGTCTTGCTCTAATCTGCGACGACAGGGAGGGCGAATACGCGGCCCGATTGCGCATGGCCCAGGTTGACGCGAATTCCGGCGTTGGAAACACGATCGGCATTGATGCTGACGACGAAGAATACACCGTGATTAACTCTGATATTTCAGGTATCCCGGAATTCTTGTCCGCCAAAATGGATCGGATTGTCGCGCTGTCAGGTATTCACGAAATTGTGCTGAAGAACAAAAACACAGGCGGCGTTAGCGCCAGTCAAAACACTGCGTTGCAGACGTTTTATAAGTTGGTGGAGCGGAAGCGCAACGACGACTACAAACCGCTGTTAGAATTCCTGCTACAATTCATCGTCACTGAGGAAGACTTCAGCGTAGAGTTCGAACCGCTGTCACTGCCGACCGATTCAGAGAAGGCTGATATCTTTAAGAAAAACGCCGAAGCGGTACAAGGACTAGTTACGGATCAGGTCATTGACGCGAACGAAGCGCGCGATACCCTATCCGCGATGGTTCCCGAACTGAAACTGAAGGGCAATGCGCCGGAACAGAAGCAGCTACCGGATCGCACGTCAGGATCAGACAAGACCAAAGCGCAAAGCACGCAGATCCTGAACAACACCGAGGAGGGCGGCGATGAAAGTTAACGGCAGAATCCCAAACTGGCGTTATCCTGAAGCAAGCGAGCGGGATTTATCCCGCTTGATGCAGGATGCGACAACCGATCTGGTCGTGGAAATGCGGGATCGGTTAGACCGCCTGAAGTTTGACGCCACGGCTGAGGAGATTAACGAGGTGGAAGACGATATCAACGAGGCGGCGATTGCGTTCTTTGCCACCGTCATTGCGGCGCTGGCCTCCATTGGTCTGACTATCTACCGCTTCAACTCTAAGCAGTGGCTGGTTATTGCGCTGGCGGCTGGCGGGCGCGATAATGAAGCGGTCATGATGCTGAAGGAGTTCGGCGCTGGTGGTTATGAGCAGTGGTATCAGCAGGCGCAGAAGAAATGGCAGGATACCGCAAAGGCATCAATCCAGAAGTTAACAGCCGATATCGTCGCTGACTGGACAACGAAAGTTCGAACCGCCAACAACATCGGCAAGACTCGCGAACAGATCGATGAAATCATCGAGGGCCGATACGCCATTTATGGCAGTTGGTCGCGCAACCGGGCGAGCGGCATTATCGGAAGTTTTAACAGTATGTTGATGATGCAGCGACTAAAAGATGCTAAAGTATCGCATTACTTTTGGTTCGGCATGATGGACGACCGCGAACGCGAAAGCCACATCAAACTAGAAGGTAAGCGACGCCGCGTAAACGGTGACGGCATTTTTCCCGGCGAGGAGTACGGTTGCCGTTGCTGGGCGGTTCCCGATTTTAATAACGTAGAGGAATTACAATGAAAAGAGTTCAAAGATTCGACACGGTAAAGGTGAAGGCCCGCTTTGATGAAAACGGCTTTCTGGTCGATACCCCGATCGTTGCGCGTATCGGCGCACAGACCTACCAGACCCCGAACGGCCCACGCGTTGAGTTTCGCCCGCGCTCCGAGGTGTTCGACGCTGAATCGCTGGCGTCATACCAGGGCAAGCCAATTACTTTGGGTCACAAGATGGTCAACGCCAAAAACGCGAAAGGGCTGGTGGTCGGATCCTGTTCCGGCGCTGGCAAAGAGGACGGGATCGGGGTTCTGGTTCCGGTGATGATTTACGACGGGGAGTCGATAGAGCAGGCGAAACGGCGCGTAGCGGCTGAATTGTCCGTTGGGTACACCTCGATCGATATCGACAAAAAAGGCTGGGGCAACAACGCGACGGGCGAATACTACTTCGATGAAGACCTACCGGAAAACTTCGAGGAACTGAAAAACGATTCCGTCTCTGATTGGGTTCGCTTTGATGCCGTGCAAACGAAGATTCGCGTTAACCATGTGGCGCTTGTTTTTCGCGGTCGCGCAGGAATTGCGAAATTAAATCTTGATAGTGAGCAAGAATTTCCCTATGATGACGACTCAAACCACAAAGGAGCTAAAACGATGATTATCAAAATTGACGGCGTAGACGTCGAAGTAGCCGATAACGTAGGCGCACATATCGCAAAACTGGATGCACAGATCGCAACCGCAACCAGTCAGGTAACGAGCATCACCGCAGAGCGCGACGCACTTCAAACCAAAGTTGATGGCATTGAAGATGAAGTGGCGGCACGTGTTGCCAAAATCAAAGCCGACGAAGACGCGAAGCAGAAAGTTGTCGCGATCGTATCAGCCGCTGGCATCAAGTGCGACGGCCTGGACGTTAAAGCGATGAAAGTTGCTTACATCAAAGAAGCGGATGGCCGCGACTTGTCAGATAAAGAAGATTCGTATATCGACGCTTCTTTTGACTTTATCTCCAATTCTGATAAGATGGCAAGCAATCGCTCTAAAGTCTTCGCCAAAAAAGAAGATGGTGAGCAGGAAGACAAGAAAGGCGCGCCGAAACTCGATGGTTCTAACATCATCGACCCGCAAGCCAAATTCCGTAACTAATACCGTGCGGCCTTCGGGCCGCTACAAAATCCAAATCAAGGAGATTTAATCATGGCAATTCCTGCAACCTATACCCGCAAGCGCGATATTTGCATTCCGGGCCAGATCGCGGATACTTCACTGTACAACATCGACGGCACCTGTGCCGCTGCTAATGACATTTTAACTGGCGTTCTGGTCGCGTTGTCCGGTGGCGTTGTTGATGGTCATAAAGTGGTCGATACCGCTAAAACTGCCGATGCTGTTCTGGTGGGCGTAACCACTCATTCCCATTACCAATCGCCGGAATTCAAATACGACAAATTTTCCGCCGTAAACGTTATGACGCATGGCCGCGTGTGGTGTCGCGCTGCATCTGCCGTAACCGAAGAAGATTGCGCGTTTAAGTCGCTGGTAACTTTCGGCGCTGATGGCACCGTGGCAAAAGGCGATGCTGGCCTAATCAAAACCGGGTACACTCACACTGGCGAGTGGTTCAAAAACAAAGATGGCGTAGTCCTGGTGAAAATCCAGTTAACGCAGGACGCAACCGCGCCAGCCGCTCCCGCTACTAGTGGGGCGTAAAAATAGGGGCTTCGGCCCCTTTTTCATACGTTAAAAAAACCTTTGACCGTTTAGCAATTCGTGCTATTCTTCATCTCGTTAAGTCAAAACACACAAACAGGAGTTTCAAATGACTATGAAATTAGATGCATTCGAGCAGAATGCAATAAAGGTTGCAATGCAGGGTATGGGCATCGACGCTAACAAACTCGACGCGCACGGCATCTGGACTGTTAATCAGCTTACCCAACTCTTAAATCGCCAGTACGAGCAGGCTTACCCGCAAACTGGTGTGCTGGAGCTTTTCCCGGTTACTACCGAACTGAGTCCGGTAACGAAAAACTTTGAATGGCTGGAGTTTGACGGCGTGACCTCTGCGAAAATCATCGCGGATTATACCGACGACCTTCCTACCGTTGAAGCGATGGCGTCCGAGAAAACTGGCAAAGTGTTCCGCCTGGGTAACGCTTGGTTTATCTCCATCGACGAAATCAAAGCAGGTCAGGCGCTGGGTTCCAGCCTGAGCGACCGCAAAGCGTCTCTTGCACGCGAAGGCCATGAAACCCTGGTTAACGATCTGGTGTTCAAAGGTTCCGCGCCGCATAACATCGTTAGCGTGTTCGACCAGCCGAACATTAACCGTCTGGCCTCCGCAGGCTGGACTACGCCGGAAATCGCATTCAGCGAGTTGCAGGAACTGATCGAGACGATCGAAGATGTAACGCTGGGCCGTCACCATGTTACCAACATCGTGATCCCACCGTCCAAGCGCCGCCTGCTGACGCAGAAAATGCCGGACGTTACGGAAAGTTACCTCGCGTGGTTCAAAGAGAACTACCCGAATGTCACCATCACCGCGATTGCGGAACTGGAAGATATCGACGGCGCAGGTACTAAAGGCGTGCTGGCATACGAAAAAGATCCGATGAATATGTCGATCGAGATCCCGGAACGCTTCAACATGCTGCCGATGCAGCCGAAAGACCTGCATTTCAAAGTGCCTTGCACCTCCAAATGCACTGGCCTCATCGTGTATCGTCCGCTGACTATCGCCATTTTTTCTGGCGTGTAATTAGAATGGCCCTTCGGGGCCATTTTTTATTGTTGCGAAAAACCTTTCATTGTGTTTAAATCAAACCTCACCAAAACAGGAGAGATATAAAATGGCTAAAAAAGATACTGCTACCATCGAACCGGAAATCAACGAAAAGCCGGAAACCTCACAGCCGGAAACCGCGAAGCCGGATATGGTAACAATGGAAAACGTGGGCGCTTGCCTGATTAAGTTCGACGGCAAGAAAGTGCTACCGGGCGAAACCTTCGAGATCGAAGAGTCTCAAGTTAACCGCTTCCGCCACGATATCTTCAAAGGCCGCGTAGAATTCCACGATGATATTCGCCGCACTCGCGACTACATCGCAGCAGTGAAAGCGAAAGCAAAAACCATCGTGCAGCCTACGAGCGCCGAATAAAAAACCAACAAGGGCGCTACGGCGTCCTTTTTCATATCTGGAGAAAGACCATGAATTACACGATTCAAGATGTGATCGACAAAATGCGCAGCCTCGCGCCGCCGCTTAAAGAAGTACCGGAAGAACTGTTAACCGCGTGGGTGGTGCTGGCTGAGGAATTCGTATGCGCCTCTAAGTTCGGCGACTCGATCATTACGGCGCTGGCGCTGATGACCATGCATCTAATGTTTCTGGACGGCGCGATGAAGCAGGAAGGCGAAAGCGTGGAATCATACTCGCAGCGTGTAGCGTCATTCACCCTGACCGGGGAGTTTTCCCAAACATTCGATCGCGTATCTTCGGCGAGTGATAACGAAATGCTATCAACTCCGTGGGGTAAAATGTACTGGCGCATGCTGAAAATGCGCGGCGGCGGCTTCGGCCTTATGACCGCTGGCGGTCTTCATCGTTGCGGCATGGGAGGTTAAACGCCATGAACTACAAAGCAATTCAGGCCCGCGCTAGTGCGGGCATTAAGTTTTTCAGCGATGACGATGGCGTATTCAACAAGTACACCAAAGGCGCTGGCGGCGGCATCGACCCAGAAACCGGGGAGGATATCATCCCTGGCGAGGTTGTGACCACAATCAAAGGCGCGGTGCGGGATATCAAAGATCGCGATATCAATGGCGAAACCATCCTTGCTGGCGACAAGCGCGGCTTCTTTACTCACGACGTACCAATCATGGAAGGTGACGAAATCGACGTTGACGGCGAGCGCTACCGCGTAGTGAATTCCCGCCCGGTGAAACCTACCGGAACCGTTGTTGCCTACCGCCCTGTTTTGCGAAGGGTGGCGACTTATGGCTAACTACACCATCCGGGAGTTCACAGGGGCTATTGATGCATGGTGCAAGGCGGCTGGTGACGCACTGGAGGACGTTGTACGCATGACGTGCGAGGATATCCTAAAGGATCTTGTGATGCGCTCTCCGGTCGATACAGGCCGCTTCCGTGGTAACTGGCAAATTACTTTTAATCGCGCTCCTCTTTACGCAATCAACGCATACGACCAGACCGGGACGAAGACTATCCAGAACGGTAACGCGAACATTGCGCTGTTCACAAAGGGAGCCGGGATTACTTCGATCTGGTTCAGTAACATGCTAATCTATGCTAACGCGCTCGAATACGGACACTCAAAACAAGCGCCGAATGGCGTTATGGGAGTAGTCGCGATCCGATTAGGCGTATATGTGACTGAAGCAATCAAACGAGCGAGGGC
>ERZ791825.231-NODE-231-length-53147-cov-4.990017_pt1 | contig 53147 bp, 40 predicted proteins | sample MGYA00510298_ERZ791825 | MGnify/ENA primary metagenome ERZ791825 (study PRJEB30046, sample SAMN00792010) | human gut metagenome | study: EMG produced TPA metagenomics assembly of the A metagenome-wide association study of gut microbiota in type 2... | reverse complement strand
ATCTGAACTCAGAAGGGTACGAAGGGAGCGCCATTTTATGAGCAAAAAGAGCTGCAAAGCAGCGGAAAGCATCGAAGATGCGCTTTTGCGAATGGCGCGTGTGAACGGTAACTTTTTTTCTATCATCTCTTCTTGACATTTTGTCACTTTTAATGTAGTATCTGCATATATTACATATAGTTTTAAATACTACATATAGTATTTTGTAATACTATCTTGTTTGTGAAACGGGCATTCTGCTATCCATGACACAGAACGCCCGCAAAATACGCATTCCATTGTATCCAAATGTAAGGAGGAGGTACTACTATGAACATAACCATTCGGGAACCCGGAAGCGCACTCACCCATTTTATCGCCATGCTGCTCGCTCTCTGCGCAGCGGTCCCGCTGTTAGTCCGCGCAGCTGTCCACTCCGGTGTAAAAAGCCTCACTGCAATGACAGTTTTCATGATCAGCATGGTTTTATTGTATGCCGCCAGCACGATATACCATTCTGTCAACTGCTCCGGGCGCGTTCTGCGCATCTTTCGGAAAATGGATCATATGATGATTTTCATCCTGATCGCAGGGACCTATACGCCGGTATGCCTGCTGACCCTGCCAAAGCCCTCCGGTCTGATGCTGCTTGCCGCAGTCTGGGGAATCGCGCTGGTCGGAATTTTTATCAAAGGCTTCTGGATCACCTGTCCAAAATGGTTTTCCTCTGTTTTGTATATCGCAATGGGCTGGAGCTGCCTGTCCGTTCTGGGACAGCTGTTTTCCCTGCTTCCGCTTCACGCCTTTTTATGGCTGCTCGCCGGCGGACTGATCTATACTGCAGGCGGCATTATCTACGCGCTCAGGCTGCCGCTGTTTGACGCACGGCATCCGATGTTCGGCTTACACGAAATTTTTCATTTGTTCGTCATGGCCGGCAGCCTGTGTCATTTTGTGTTTATGTTCTGCTATCTTGCGTAAAAATCTCCATTCCGCAGGCGCCTTACACTGAAGGAACCTCGTACGATCAATAACTGCTTTGTGACGCCTGCGGCACGGACTGTGTATACAAAGCCAGCTGCTCTGCAGACACCAGATTTCCATCTGCATCTGACATTTTTCTTATTCCGTACCTGCTTCGCTCCGCCACCATTGCACCAGCCCCGCCTGACATCAGTGCCGCCGCTGTCATCCCTGTCCCCATCGCAGCCGGCGATGCTCCCCTCAGGCGGGATGTCTGGATAAACTGCAGCGCTGCTGCCGTGCGCCCTGCCTGTGCAAGCTCCCGCGACACCGAATACAACATCAGAAACGTCATATACTGGCGCGCAGTCAGCTTTTCTCCCATCAGATTTACAAGGCCGTTTACCTCCTGCGCAGAAAGGCTGACCGCTTCAAATGTTCCTGCCGGAAGTCCCGCCAGCTCCATAATCTGATGCAGCTGTTCCAGCCATTCACTGGAAATCCGCCCTTTTTCATGGATATAAGCAGGGCGCTCCGGATTGCGAAATTTCTGGAACAGCCATCCCATCTTTTCGGTTTCGACAAGCGCGGTGGGATTCGTACCAACGCCCACAGAACGGATTTCTGTACCGCATGCATCCACTGGTTCAGCTCCCGATACCTTTGCAGATTGTTTCGCAGCGATACCATTTGTTCGCAGGCTCTCCTGTGTGAACTGCTGCAGCTTCATAAATCCCACGCAGAGCCGGTCGCGCTCTTCCAGTTCTTTTTTCAGAAGCTGTGCCATCAATAAAAGAATGCCGGACATCGCGCAGTCCATCCGCACAGAATCCTTCCACGGCGCTTTCATTTCTTTCCATTCCTGCACACTCAGCCTGTCGCACTGCTGCATACGCTTCCAGAGAAATCCCCAGCTTCCCTGTAAAAAATGGCAAACCTGATTTTTTCCTTTTTCAAACTCGTCCATGGATTCCTCTTCCAGCTGCTCAAAAATTCCCGCTGCCAGAATCGCGTAGCGCCGCTGTTTCCATCCAAACTGCTCCAAAAATACCGGATATCGGCGCATCCATGCAATCCCCTTCTCATTCCAGAGATCTATTTTCTCCTGCTTCTGCCGGTTCATCCAGCTTCTCGCACCTTTCTGGTTGGCAGCCGCATAGACCGCCGCAGGCATCAAATAAATCCAGCTGTCTTCGGCGCGTTGTTCCATGCAGAGAAGCAATCCTGTCTCCTGTACGTTTAACGTTCCCTGTTTTTCTTTTTTCCGAAAAAGCGTCAACGCATACAGACTGTCCTGCTCTGCGCTGCAAAAATACAGATACTCTCCCCGTCTATTCTTCATGTTCTACCTCCAGAAAATCGCCGTCCATAAGCATTGAAAATGTCTTTTTCTCCTGATTGTAAAGATATACATGATTGGACAGAACCTCCTCCGGTCTGGTACATTCCCGGTTCGTCTCCTGCAAACTGTACTCCACTATTTCCGGAGAAATCATTCCGACGCCATGAATTTGTGCCTCATGAATACTCGTAAACGCAATATAAAAGTCACCGCCCAGATCCTGCGCAATTTTCTCCGCAACACCCGGATAAAAAACGGCAATCGCTCCGTTGATTTCCAGCGTATTTGTCAACAGATAGCTGCGCATGCCCGGCGGGATTTTCTGTTCGTCGTCCTCCCCCATAAAAATGCCGTTCTCGTACCGCTTTCCGTCCCAGCCCATCAGGCACTGGATTGAATACAGCCGCGGCGGATACAAAAAGCTCGTATTGACCAGCGCTGCCCGCATTACCTCCGCTTCGGGGACCATCCATTTCTGAACCTGATCCCGGTACACCTTCGTCGTAAAATAATCTCCTCCCAGATGAGATAAAACGCAGTACAGCACCAGCGCTACATCCCCGATGCGGATATACGGCACGTTTACAAGCTCGCTTCGGTAAAAATCCAGATTGAGCGGACGAAGAATCAGCATATTTTTCATTTTTCCGTACTCACTTTTTTCTGAAAGAGCCGTATTTTCCTGCGCTTCCACTGCTGCCTCAAGAACCCGAAGCACCCGCTCTTTTTCCTGCTTCTGCACCTTTTTATCCCCGCTGCAGAGCCTATCGAGCATCCCTTTTGTCGCCTTTAAACGGGCACAGCAGTCCCTGCATCCATTTTTAAAGCAGAATAAAAAACTGTCCTCCTCCGTCAGAATCTGAAACGGGTAAGGAAATTCCGACTCTACCTCCTTTTGCAGAAACGCCCTCGCATATTCCATTTTTTGTGTGTCGTCCATTCGCCCGTTACTGAAAACTTATAAAAAGTTATAAACTTTTATGTTTCATTCCTACTTCAACGAGTATGCTTTTGATGGCATAAATACCTATCTACTCACAAGTTCTTGTACTCTCCATAGGCGTAAATTCCGAATTAACGCATCCGTACATATTTGCATTAACATTTAAGTGTTAGCTTGCAAATTGTTCTCCATAAGCTTTCAGGTTTAGTGATGCCTGGAAATCTCTATCTATAACATTTCCACATTCACATTTATATGTTCTATCAGATAATCTCAAATCCTTTTTTATTTTCCCACAGCAACTACAACGTTTGGATGATGGATAAAATCTATCAGCCACAATGAGCTGAATACCTCTATCATTACACTTGTATTCCAACTGTTTACGAAATTCAAAGAATCCCTGATTCTGAACCGCTTTAGATAAATGTCTATTTTTTATCATCCCACTAACGTTTAAATCTTCGATACAGATAAATCTTGGTTTTCGATTTACGATTTCAGATGTGGTCTGATTCAAATAATCTTTTCGGATATTTGCTAATCTATGATTTACTTTAAGTAAAAGTTTTTCTTTTTTTACTATATTGTTAGTTTTACAGTAACTTCCTCCTTTCTTATTGTGTTCATATTTACGAGATACGCTGCGTTGCAATCTACGCTTGCATTTCTCCAGCTTCTTAACAGTCTGGCTTTTGTTTATATTCTTGTAGGTGTTACCATCAGAACATATCGCCAAATTCTTAATTCCAAGGTCTATACCGATTCCATCATGATTAGACCTGTCCCTGCAGTCTGGGAATTCCACACATGCGCTAATCCACCAATTCAATCCATCAAAGGATACTCTCGGATTCCTATATTTAGCATCTGTGGGAATACGTCCATGTTCAGCAAGTTTTACCCAGTTCAGCTTTTGTTTATTAGCTTTCCTGCTGAAAGAAAATCCTTCAAATTTAACATGCGTATCACGAAACTGTATCTTGATATTATCTTGATAGAATTTAGGCATTGATTTCTTTTTCGCCTTAAACCTTGGGTACCGTTGTAAACCCTTGAAAAAGTTTTTATAGGCTGAGCAGGCATCTTTAATTGCCTGCTTAGTTACATTATTTGAAACGTTTAGCAGCCATGCATATTCATCAGAATTTCTAAGCCTTGTAAATTCTTTTCTAAGCTCCGTATCTGGAATAAATCTGCCACCTTTTTCATAGTTTTCCTTTTCCCTGGCCAAAGCCCAGTTATAAGCAAATCTTGAAGCACCTGCGTACTGAAACAGCTTAGTTTGTTGTACATTATTTGGGATCAACATTACTTTTATGGCTTTTACCATCGGTCTCCTCCTGCATCAATTCTCGGATAAGTTTCTTCGCTTTATTCGCTCGTTTTCCTTGTAACTTGCAGCTAAATACTGTGATTATCTGTACTAAATCTTCAACGAGTTCTTGTTGCTCAGATTCTTCAGTATTGTCAATAATCTCAATCTGTCGTTCTAAATCATCTTTTTGTTTGTGGCTTGAAACACGACAATAGCCAATGATAATGCGGTTTTTAGGCTTTACATTCATTACCTGGTTGAGCTGTTCATCGGAATAATACCTATAACCACTTGTTGTAGTATGATGCGGATGAAGTTTTCCATTAGAATCCCAATTTCGTAATGCCTGTGCTGATACACCTATAATTTATATACTTTTATAAGCCTTATTCAGCTGTTCAATCACCTCCTTGTGAAAAATTGCGTACATGCCTGGAATCTTGTGTAGAATTGAACTAGAAACATCAGAAGAATAAAAGAAATAACAAGATCAAACCAACATGTCATGAAAAAGAGTCGCTCGCGACTCTTTCGCGCCCGAGCGGTATGCGAAGCATATACTTCATTTCCGCGAGGTGCGCATCCTCGCGGAGCGTTTTATGTGATAGGAATTTCCTATCACATAATAAACCGGTTATCAGCAACCGGTTTCGCCCTTTGCGATGAACAGCCCGGCTGTCCCCGCTCGCGCTTCTCTCCTTCGATCACGAGCCCGCGCTGACGCGCTTTACCGCCTGCTTCCGCAGGCTGCTCGTTCTCTAATGGCACGAGAAAAACAAATGCCGCTTTCAGCGTCGCTTGTTTTTCTTTCGTGCTCATTATATAGCACAATCGGCTTGAAAGGGAATACCGTAAACGGTATGACTTTCAAGCCGATCCAAATATGGTACTACAGTTCACTCGTAGCTTCCTGGGAGCAGATTTCGCGCTTGCGGGAAAATCTGCTCCCAGGAAACTACGAAGGGAGCGCCATTTCATGAGCAAAAGGAGCTGCGAAGCAGCGGAAAGCATCGAAGATGCGCTTTTGCGAATGAAATGGCGCGATGAACTGTTAGAATATTACGCCTGGATTTCCCGCACCAGACAATATTGTTTCAGGGAAAAATGCTTTTCCACGACTCCGTACACCTTAAACCCGAACTGCTGATAAAACGCAACGTTACGCGGATTGTGGGTTTCCAGCGAAATCATCAAATCGTTGCGTTCCGCGTATGCAACTGCCTCTTCCACCAGCGTCGCCGCGATTCCGTGATGCTGCATTTCCGGATCAACCGCCAGATAAATGATATGTAGTCTCCGATCCTGATGCAGCTGATCCGTCCAGCTGGAATTCAGGTAATCCCTGCCGAGCACGAAATTAAAAAATGTCTTCAGGCTGTGATCCTCCCGGATCAGATAGCCCTCCGTGCGCAGCGTCGCCTGCACCTCCGTAAAATAACGGTGCAGCAGATGATACGGCTCTGTTTCATCCGAAACGACCAATATGCCGTTTAAATCCTTGCTGTCTGCAAAAATTTCACACGTCTCATAAAATTCCGTCAAGTCGCATTGAAACAGCTCCGGCATCAGCCGTTTTCGCACCTCTTCATCCGGAATCAGCTCCACATACAGCGGGTCCGCCGCAAACGAACGGCACAACAGCTCCTCAAGCTTTGGCAAATCCTCTTCCTGTACCCGATACAGTTTTTCACTGTCCATAAAATTCCACTCCGGCTTCTCTCAAAAGCCGCTCCATCCTTTCCGTCTGCACGCACAGCGTATCGATTTCTTTCCGGTACAAATCGCTCTGGCGCTCATATGCAGCCTCCAGCTGTGCAATTTCTTCCGTAAAATCACTGCAGCCCATCTTTTCTTTTTCCAGAAGTCCGGTCACAACCGGGAAAAAGTTTTCAAACCCGATAATTCTTCCGGTTCCCCATTTCAGCCGATCTGCGCTCTGATCCAGCGCATACGATGTAAAATGTCGATAAACCTCTTCTTCAAACAAAAATGCGTACCGGTTGCTGTCGATCTCATACAGCTTGCGCAGTGCCGCCGAGAGCCTTCCCTCTTTCAGATTGCGCACTGCACCTTCCAGAAGCTGCAAACGATCCTGCAAAATTCCATGGGGGAACAACACGTTTCCATACCAGTCGATCCGCACATAGGTGTCCTGCTCCTGCTGAAAAACCTGTAAAAGCGATCGTTCCAGCTTCCGGGTGTCTGCCGCAGGTACTTCTGCAGCAGTGTCCGTTCCCTGCACACATGTGGTAAAATCTCCGTTCACCGCCCCGGCATCGCCAGTCTCCGCCGTGCACAGTCCAGATGCATTTTCCACACCAGCCGCCGATGCGTCAGCGTGCCTCGCGTTCCGGTTCGTTTTCTCTACCTTTGCATACAGCTGTTGCGCCGTCGCCGTTGCCTGCTCCAACACCCGCAAAAGCCGCTGTCCATCCGCGCCGGTTTTTTCACACCATTCGCTGTCCAGCCGCTCCCTTGCTTTTCGGAATACTCTGGAAAAATCCAGCGGAACAACAACCGTACGGTCAATCGCCATCAGCAAAAGTCCAAACAGCTCATGGTGCATCCGATAAACATCCTCATCGTAAAAGCCGTCGTTGTCGAACTGTGAATGATAGTTCGTTTCCATAAAGCTTCCGCCCGTAAAATCATTTACCATCGACGGAATTCCGGCAATCGCAATGGAAAAATCGTCCGACCAGGTTTCAATCGGCGCGGTAATCCTCGTTTCCTCCGGATATGCGCCGGTCAGGCTCGGCAGCTCTTCCAGAAATTCTTCCAGAAAAGAAACGTATTCGAACGTGCTCCGAATCCTCGCCCGCGTCCCGTGTGCCAGCGCAGGGAGCTCAAAATTCAGGTCGGCAATCACGCTTCCCCGCCACTCCGGATGCACCGTAAATACCTGTTCATACGCGCCCGTCGACCAGTCGAACTGCGAATCCGCAACGCCCCATTCCTCGGACGCCATGCAGCAGAACATCAGCGTATTTTCGGGCTGATATCCAATTTCCAGCAGCGTTTTTCCCATCGAAAGCATCATCGAAATCGCGGTATTATCATCCTGAAAACCGTCAAAATAGGAATCGTAATGTGCGGAAAGCATAATTCTGCGCTCCGGGTGCGTTTTTCCGGGAATCTCCCCGACGATGTTATAGGTCGTCTGCGCCGGGATCACCTTTGTCGAAGCGTCAAACAGCACCTTTACCTCGCTGCGGCCCTGCAGCATTTTTTTCAATTGATCTGCATCGTGCCGGGCAATCGAAAACGCCGGTGCATTCGACGGTCCCGCGATATCCTGTGCGTTCAGTGCGCGTTCGTCTACCTCTCCGTAGCCGCCCGTCTGTGCAGCAATGACAGCTGCCGCGCCTTTTAAATGCGCCTGATAAACCGGATAATTGATCCACCACTCATCCCGCTGGTTGATATCCACTAATACGAGCTTTCCGGTCACATCCATTCCTTCATAATCCTGCAGAGTTCCTCTGCCTGCATACACAACCGAGTAGCACTCCGGTCCGTCCGTCACAAAATTCGTCTGATACGCGCCAAGCTGTATCGTTTCCTCTTCGCCTTTTTCGTTTAAAAAAGTCATTTTCGCGCGTTCAAATTCCCACGCATCTACTGTAATCGCATCCTTATGGATAATCGGAAAACCGATTGTGTGCATCTCCTGCGCCAGCATTTCCCCGGTTGCAAGCTCTGCCTTCGACCCCGCCGTCCGATAGCCGAGTTCTTCGTTGGTGCGGTGTTTTTCCATCCGTTTCGCCAGATGATAGGAATAGGAAATATCCAACTGCTGTCTGTATTTCTCCTGCATGTCCATCGTATACCACTCCTGTCTGTCATCGCTTTTATGCCTGATCCGGTATCATAGGAGACAAAAGACCTTTTTGATCCCGACATCATTTCAGTCCCAGTATATCATTTCTGTGGCAAAAGACAAGAATGTTTCCGCCATACAGAGGCGACTGGTTACCCGATTACAAGCTCCCTGCCGCCCATTTTTTCATACAAACGGTGAGAAATGGAAACCACCGTCCGGTTTTCTCCGGCGCGCCTGAGCGCATACAAAACCTCCTGCTCTGTGCCTACATCGAGGTTCGCCGTGATTTCATCCAGCAGCAGAATCGACGGCTTCGCTGCAACCGCCCGGGCAATGGACAAAAGCTGCCACTGTCCCTGTGAAAACAGTGCATCCGTGCAGGGCGTATCATACCCCTGCTCCATTCCGGCAATCACTTCATGCAGTCCTGCCAGCTTCGCCGCTTCGACCGCATCCTCTCTGGAAATCGTCGGATCAGAAAGCGTAATCTGCTCCAGAACGGTTCCGGGAACCCGCTTAAAGCTCTGCTCCACGCAGCCAAACAGACGCCGTCTGATACTGTCCGGAAGCAGATAAGCGTCCTGTCCATATATTTTTACGCAGCCCTTTTGCGGACGATACAGCCCCAAAAGCAATTTAAAAATTGTGCTCTTTCCTGCGCCGGTGCGCCCGGTCATCGTTACCTGCTCGCCGGTTTTTATCTCGAAGCTCAAATGCTCCAGAACCATCTTTTCCTCTTCATAGCCGAAGCTGACGTCTTCCAGAGAAATGCATGCGACCGGCGAAGCCGTGCCTGCGCTGGCTTTGCCAAGCTCCGTCATCACTTTTTCTCCCGCCTCCACGGAGGTTTCCAGCCGCGTCGGCAGCTCCAGAAATTCTCCGACACGCTTCGCACCTGCCAGCGCCTCCTGGATCGTCTGGATTTCCATGCCAATGCTTTCGATTGGGGAAAAGATTCTCGAAATATAGGAAATTACCGCAACCGCCGTACCGACTGACATGCCGAAAAACATTCTGACTTCCGGGCCGGACGAAGCCGACAGCAGCATGACAATGCCCGTCACCAGCGCATCTGTAATCAAAATAACCGGAGAATACAGTGCATCGTAAAAATTTGTACGCTCCATCGCAGCATATCCCTCCTGCAGCGTGCGGTCATAGCGTTTGCGCATAAAGCCTTCTTTTCCAAAAACATGGATCATCCGAATGCAATGAATCGCCTCCGGCACAAGCCCCGACGTCCGCGCGGCAGCCTTTCTGCTGTCCATCTGCGCAGCCAGCATTTTTTTCTGAACATGTCTTGTAAATAGTGCGATCAACGGCAGAATCGCCAGCAGAGTAATCGCAAGTCCGCGGTTTTTCTGCCAGAGCACTGCGTAAATACCGATCATCGTGCAAGCGTCTGCAAACATGCTGATGATACCGGAGGTAAACAGCGTTTCCAGCGTATCAACATCTCCGACAAACCGGGATGCGATCGTTCCTGCGTCCATTTTACTCAACATATCTGCGGACAGATGCGACAGCTTTTCGCACATCTGACTGCGCAGACCGTGAGTCAGCTTCTGTCCGAATACGATCAAAAGGCTTTCCCGCGTAGATTCCAGCAATCCCGCCAGTGCTACCACGCCGAAATAGGAAAATGCCTGTGCAATCGGCATCAGGTTTCCCGCAGTCAGCCCGTCCACGATTTTTTCCAGAATCAGCGGCGGCACAAGTGCAGTGACGACTGCGCCGACTACGGTGATGACCAATGCAATCGGAAGCAGAAGATTCTGTGTGCAGATTGATCCCACCGCAGTGAGAATTTCATGATGCGCCTTTGACGGCATCGTTTTTTTCAAACGCTCACGCATGGTCTGCTCCCTCCTTCCATACCTTGCACAAATTTGCATATTCCGGAACTATCTGCAGCATTTTTTCGTGCGTTCCTGTCTGCGTCTGTCCGTTTTCCATCCAGATGACCTGATCCGTCTGATCAAACAAATACAGGCGGTGCGAAATCAGCAGGATAATCCGATCCTTTGACATCGCTTTTAATTCCCGGAAAATCTCCTCCTCCGTATTCCGATCCAGCGCCGCAAACGGGTCATCCAGAACGATCAGCGGCTTTGCATGGGACAGCGTCCGTGCAAGCGCCGTTCTCGCCTGCTGCCCGCCGGAAAGCCGCACGCCGCGGCTGCCGACCAGTGTATCGATGCCGTTTTCCATTTCGGACACTTCCCGGTCCAGGCAGACGCGCGAAAGCTCCCTGCCGACGTCGATCTGCTCCTCTCCGAGCGCGACATTGTTTCGGACACTGTCCGCCAAAAGCTCCGGATCGTGTCCCTGCCATCCGACCATGCTCCTGCGTTCTTTATCTGAATATTCAGATAATTCTTTCCCGTTTAACAAAACATGTCCGGTATAAGGCACTTCTCCCAGAAAAATTTTACCAAGCGTCGATTTGCCGCACGCAACAGGACCCGTGATCCCGATGATCTGTCCAGGCTTTACACTTATCGTCAATCCGTCAAAAATCTGCTTTCCGCCCGGATATGCGCCGCCCGCCTGATCCAGCTTCAGGCTGACCGCCCCGGCTGTCTTTTCTTCTGTTTCTTCCGGAGGCTCTGTCAGCAGCGGACGGATTCTTTTCCACGAAACGTTCGCTTTCTGTACGGAGTTAAACAGCTTCGCCGCCTTCGAGGACTTGACCGCAAGCTTTCCATAGCAGGATAAAAATGTCGTAAACGCTGCGATGTTCCAAACCGTCCATCCGCTGTTTAACACATTTTTCGAACCGAAATACAAAATCAGCACGGTGCTTCCCATGGAAATCACCTGATACAGCGGAGGCATCGCTACGACCTGCATCCCTGCACGGACTGCCGTTTTTTCGTAATCGTCCAGCTGTTTTTCATACATGCCGCTGCGCTGTTTTTCACAGCCGTAAATCCGATAAGTCACCGCGTTGCCCGCGCGGTCCAGCGTCGCTGTATTCAAGCGTCCGGCGCTCTCCTTATATGCGGCATTGCTGCGCTCTACCACGGTTTTCATCTTTTCCGCCATCAAATAGGAAAACGGCGGGAACAACAGACACAGCAGTGCAAGCCGCCAGTCGTACCACAACAGCATCGCAGCATAGGCAAGCAGTGCAATACCGGTATCAAAAATCTCCGTCGTGAACTTCCGGATTCCTTCTACGCACGCATCCACGTCAGACACCGCTTTTGTCAGAAGGCTTCCGGCCCCCTCTTTTTCCAGCTCACCTACACTTTTATGTACCAGATTCCCGTAAAGCACCTGCTTCATGCTCCGGTTGATATCGTTCGCAAACCGGCGCACATAAAACCGCTTGATGTAGCGCGCGCCCTGCACGAATCCGATCACTGCCACATACGCGCACACCAAAAGCAGCATATCGATAAAAATTTTTTTCCCTGTAAATACATCCAGCAGGCACTGTGTAAGCCGTCCTTCAAACCACGGTCCCGCGAGCAGTCCGATATTATAAATCAGGCCGGAAACCGTCACCGCAAGCAGCGGCTTCCACTCCGTCACAAAGTAGCTCCCGATCTGATCCGGTTTTTTCCAGGCAGTCCGGATTCCCGATTCTTTCCTGTCGCACATCGTCGTCCCTTCAGCCATCCTTTTCTCCTCTGTCCATCCGTTCCTTTACCTGCAAAAATCCAGACCGGCTTTCTTTTTTCGATCTCAGATACAGTCGATCCAGCATTTCGCAAAAGTGCTCGGTTTCTGATTCGTCCAGTTCCTCCATCAGCCACTCATAAAACGTCGATTCAATGCTGACCTTGGAGTTTTTCAGCCCTTCCGCCTTTTTTGTCGCATACAAAAGCTGACTTCTTTTGTCCTCCGGATTGTCCCGGCGAATCAGGTAGCCCTTCGCTTCCAGGCTTGCCGCCCGGCGCGCCGCGGCTCCCTTGTCGATCTTTAATTCTTCCCGCAGCTGCGCCTGTGTGATGCCGGGATGGTGCCGCACCAGATGGATAAAATCGAACTCCGCCGTCCCGATTCCTTCCTCCTTCATCGTCTGTACCGTCAGCTTATTTAACTCCCGCGCAATTTTCGTCATTTTCCGTTCGGTTTTATCCATCGCAATCGTCCTCCTGAATTTAAGTTGCAGGGACTTTCCTGCACGATAGTTTTTCAAAATGGATGTACCTACATCTTTCTTTCATCCTAGTTTATCTGCAGAGAACTGTCAACCGTTTTCCTGCGCTTGAAATATCCGGAAAACCGCGCTATGATGTTTTTAACTGACTTATGTATCACACAAAGAAGGGAGCTTCATATGACTTTAGAACCGCTTATTTTAAAAATGATTTCCTACGATCACGGCAGCCCGGAGCGCATTCAGCATTTTCTGAAGGTGCACAGCTTTGCAAAGACGATTGCTGTTTTTGAGCATCTCGATGAAAAAACACTGTTCATTACGGAAGCTGCCGCCATCGTGCACGATATCGGCATCCGGCTGTGTCTGGAAAAATACGGAGACGGAAACGGAAAATTGCAGGAAAAAGAAGGTCCTGCCCTGGCAGAGCAGATGCTCTCCGAGCTGGGATTTGAAAAAGATGTGATAGAGCGCGTCAGCTTTTTAGTCGGTCATCATCATACTTATACCGGCATCGACGGTCTCGATTATCAGATTCTGGTGGAGGCGGATTTTCTGGTCAACCTCTTTGAAGGAAACACGGACACAGCCCATATCCGGGCGACCTATGACAACATTTTCCGCACAGAGACCGGGAAAAAAATCTGCCGCGAAATGTTTGGCTTATAATGTAGAGACATCATCAGCTTTTCTTTCCATTTCGCGGCATTTTGTTAAAAGGATGGGCCTCCCACAAAAACGGCGACGCTGCGCGGTTTCAGGATAAATTCACTGTCAATGACAGTCATCTGTGACTCCTTTTCGGGCATTTCCGGCTGGTCTGTATTGACCGCAAGCCTCCATACAAAGCCGTTTGGAAGCTTCGGCAGAAAAAACTGCTGATCCTCCCAGAAAACATTGACCGCCAGGTACACGAGATCTTCCGTTTCCAATTCCCGGGTTCGCTCCGTTTCCTGATTGCTTCCGGCGGTCAGCGCCCCCGCAAACATCACGCCCAGGAATTTACTTTCCTGGGTCACATTATTGTCCCAGGGCTGATTCGTATGGACGCTGACCGTCGGGAACCCAAGCCCGGACGGACTGCATTCTCCGCGGATTGCAGAGTGTTTTTTGCGGAATGCAATCATATACCGGAAAAATTCGTAAATTTCTCTATTTTTTTCCAACAGCGACCAGTCCAGCCAGGAAATTTCGTTGTCCTGGCAGTAGGCGTTGTTGTTGCCAAACTGCGTATTGCAAAATTCGTCTCCCGCCAGAAACATCGGCGTTCCACGGCTGCACAGTAACACCGCACAGGCATTTTTGATCATTCTTTTCCGAAGCGCTTCTATTCCGGGGTTGTCGGATTTTCCCTCGTACCCACAGTTCCAGCTCCGGTTATCATCTGCACCATCAGTATTATTCCAGCCGTTTTCCTCGTTATGTTTTTCATTATAAGAATACAGGTCGTACAGCGTAAAGCCGTCGTGACAGGTCAGAAAATTGATTGACGAATTGTAGCCCCGATACTGTCCGCCGTACAGATCCGGAGAGCCGGTAATCCGCTTTGCTGCCTGTGCAGCGAACCAGTACTCTCCTTTTAAAAAGCTGCGCAGCTCGTCCCGGTATTTGCCGTTCCACTCCGCCCACCGGTTCCACGCCGGGAAATTTCCGACCTGATACAAACCGCCCGCATCCCATGCCTCCGCAATCAGGTTGACGTCCTTCAGCACCGGATCTTCCGCCAGATTCCGAAGCAGAGGCGGCTGTAACAGCGGCGTCCCGTCCTCGTTTCGTCCCAAAATGCTCGCAAGGTCAAAGCGAAAACCGTCCACCCGATAATGAATTACCCAATGCCGCAGGCATTCCAGAATCATCTGCTGTACGACTGGATGATTGCAATTTAACGTATTTCCGCATCCGCTGAAATTATAATAGTTTCCCTCCGGCGTCAGCATATAATAAATCCGGTTGTCAATTCCCTTAAATTCAAAAAACGGTCCCTGCTCGTTTCCCTCCGCGGTATGATTGAACACCACGTCTAAAATGACTTCAATTCCGTTCTGGTGAAGCTCCCGGATGAGATTTTTAAACTCCGTCCCTTCCCGGTTATACTCCTGACGCGCCGTGTATCCTGTGTTCGGTGCAAAAAATCCAACCGTGTTGTAGCCCCAGTAATCCAGAAGCGTCCTGCCGCCGATTTCACGTTTTCCCATCGTCTCGTCGAATTCAAACACCGGCATCAGCTCAACCGCAGTGATGCCAAGCGCCTTCAGGTAGGGGATTTTTTCCCGGATACCCTCAAACGTTCCCGGAAACTGCACGCCCGAGGAGGCATGCTTTGTAAAACCGCGCACATGCATCTCATAAATAATCAGCTCCTGCATCGGCTTTTTCGGCTCTCTGGCGTCACCCCAGTCGAAATCGTTGAACACCACCCGCCCATGATAACCCTTCTCCCGGTCGGGCTCTTTTCCCCAGATGCTCTGCTGCGTCACCGCCCGCGCATACGGATCCAAAAGCACTTTTGTTTTATCATAAATCAGCCCTTTTTCCGGTACGTTCGGCCCGTCCATCCGATAGGCATACTCAAAATCGTAAATATCCAGACCGAACACGATCATCGAATATACCCGCCCGATCCTGTAATTTTCCGGAAAAGGAATCGTCCCGTAAGGCTCTTTTTCCCCTCTGTGAAACAGCAGCAGCTCACAGGAAACCGCATTCTGAGAATGAATTGTAAAGTTGACGCAGCTTCCGAAGGAAGTCGCTCCGTTGATTTCATATAGCCCCGGACGGATATCGAATCCGTTGACACGATCCAATGGGTTTAAAAACTGTTCCTCTGCCGCAAGCGGATTTAGGTTCATGCTGTGTGCCTCCTGTCCCTTTCGATTCTTACTCCCAGTTTATCATCTGTAGGACAGGATGCAAGCAGGAAAGTCTGGTCATCGCTGTTTTTATCCGGAAAGAAGAGGTATCCACCGCAGCGGTTTACGCACCCCAACGGCACGCGCGCCATATTATATAGAAACGGAGCGTTTCAGGTGATCTGCATGGCAGTCTCTTCTCTGGATATTCTGAATCTGTCCCACTCTTTCAAGGACGTGTGCGAAGCGCACGCCAAATCTCCCGAATGTCTCTCCTGCACGCTCCGTCTTTTACTGGAATACAACCTGATTCAGGCAAACCTGGAATATTCCAGACGCTTTTGCTGCGCCCCCCAAGCGCCGGACGACACAGCTTCTAAAAACTGCAAAAAGGAATTTCCATCTGCAGAATCGTAGATTGTCAACAAAACCAAAAAACTTTTGAAAAGAAAGCAGATTCTGGTAAATTTCAATAACGTTTCTTCCTTTTTTCCATTAGGATAATGTCGATTTTATAAAAATTTCCTTTTTTTCTTTCCTTTTTTGTATTACAATGAAATTATCAAAAATCGATCGAAAGAAAGGGGTTTTTCCAATGGCAAACAGAATTATGCTCAACCAGACCTCCTATCACGGAGCTGGCGCAATCGAAGAAATCGCAAACGAAGCAAAGGCTCATGCGTTCCGGAAAGCATTTGTATGTTCCGATCCGGATCTGATCAAGTTCGGCGTAACCGCAAAGGTAACGGATATTTTAGACCGCGAAGGTCTTGCTTATGAAATCTACTCCGATATCAAAGCAAACCCGACCATCGAAAACGTAAAGAACGGCGTTGCAGCGTTCAAGGCTTCCGGCGCTGACTACATCATCGCAATCGGCGGCGGTTCCTCTATGGATACCTCCAAGGCCATCGGCATCATCATCGCCAACCCGGAATTTGAAGACGTCCGCAGCCTCGAGGGCGTTGCTCCCACCAAAAAGCCCTGCGTTCCGATTATCGCAGTTCCTACCACTGCCGGCACCGCTGCAGAGGTTACCATCAACTACGTTATCACCGACGTAGAGCGCAAGCGCAAATTCGTATGCGTTGACCCCCACGACATGCCGATCATCGCAGTCGTTGATCCCGATATGATGTCCTCCATGCCAAAGGGCCTGACCGCTTCTACCGGTATGGATGCTCTGACCCACGCAATCGAAGGCTACACCACCAAGGCTGCATGGGAAATGACCGATATGTTCCACTTAAAGGCCATCGAAATCATTTCCAAATCCCTGCGTAACGCCGTCGCTAACACCAAAGAAGGCCGTGAAGGCATGGCTCTTGGTCAGTATATCGCAGGCATGGGCTTCTCCAATGTCGGTCTCGGCATCGCTCATTCCATGGCACACACCCTGGGCGCTGTTTATGACACCCCTCACGGCGTTGCATGCGCAATGATGCTTCCGATCGTTATGGAATACAACGCAGACTGCACCGGTGAAAAATACCGTGAAATTGCACGCGCAATGGGCGTAGAAGGCGTTGATCAAATGGATCAGGCTGCTTACCGTAAAGCTGCGGTCGATGCTGTCCGCAAGCTTTCCGAGGATGTCGGCATTCCGTCCAAGCTCGAAGCCCTCAAGGAAGAGGATCTTCCGTTCCTGGCAGAATCTGCCCATGCAGATGCATGCGCACCCGGCAACCCGAAGGATGCAAGCATCGAAGATCTGACCGCATTATTCCGTAAGCTGATGTAAAAAAGAATGTGCCAAGGCACATAGGCGGATCGTCATAAAACAGTTAATTGCGGCACTCGAAATAATGTCGAGTGCCGCTTATTTTTTGAATGCAAAATGAACCTTTCAATACTGCTACCCGTCTATATAAGTGAAACCGGTTTTAATCACTCATAGACCAAAGGAGGTGAGGATATGGAAGAATTTGAAAAATTGTTGGAAGCAGAACGAGTGTCTGTAGAACGTTTTGTGAGATTTCGTTTGAACTCAAAAGCGGATGCAGACGATGTTTTACAAGAGGTTTTCCTTGCCGCTTGTCAAAAGTTCGCTCAATTAAAAAACAAGGACTTTTTTAAGGCATGGATTATTAGCATTGCAAGAAATAAATGTAATGACTACTTTCGTAAGAAAGCAACGCAGTATGAAATCCCGATTGATGAAATAACAGAAAGCGAATTGTCAGACGGCAGACATGGCGTTTCCATAGTTGCCACAGTAAGAGAAACTTTGAGTTTACTTGGCGATAAAGACAAGCAAATCTTGTATCTTTATTTTTGGAAAGAGCTTCCGCAAGCCGAAATTGCCAAACAACTGAGTATTCCTGTTGGAACAGTAAAAAGCAGACTTCATACGGCAAAACAGAATTTCAAAACCAAATATCCATATAACACCGAAGTATCGAAAGGAGAAAGCACTATGAAAAAGTTGCCCGAATTTATTCCCGAATACAAAATTGAAACAAGTGCCAAAGCCCCCTTCTCAGTAAAATGGGAAGAACTTATGGGATGGTTCTTGATCCCTAAGCTTGGCGAAAGACTGTCTTGGGGTATGTATGATATTCCTTCCCGCAAATGCAGCCATGTTTACGATATGCAAGTTACAGGCAAAGCCAAAGTTCACGGTATTGAGGGAGTGGAGCTTACCGCAAGAGAAGCATCTTATTCAGATAAGAACGAGGTGATTAACCGTACTTTTGTAGCACAGCTTACAGATACACATTGTCGTTACCTTGCAACGCTCCGAAATGATGGAGATGTTCGCAATTACATCACGTTCCTTGACGGCGATGAATTTATGCTGAACTGGGGATTTGGAGAAGATAATTGCGGAAACGAAACGAACATTTCTGTTAAAGGTGATATTCAGAGAGTTGGAAACTCTGTTACGAGCGTGAACAAAGATTTCCTCCTTGATATTGTTGGCAGATATACCGTTACCATCGGAGGTAAAAGTTATGACACCGTTTGCGTAATGGATATTGAAACCTATAACTGTGGTGTTGTTTCCGAGCAGTTCTTGGACAAAGATGGAAAGACGATTCTGTGGCGCAGATATAATCGTGATGATTGGGCTATTGACCGGTATCAGAAGCCTTGGAGCGAACAGTTACCCGAAAATGACAAACTTATCGTAAATGGCACAACCTACGTTCATTGGTACGATTGCATTACAGATCATATTCTCTAAAACACTAAATCTTCTGTTTATTAATGGCGCACTTCTATACAGAGGCAATCCCTGTATGTACGCTCTGTGAGACAGACAGCCCGGACACTTAAAAGTCCGGGCTGTTTTTGCGTCACGTCGTTCCGTACAAGCGCCTGCATCTTTGCGCCGCTATGAGCGGCTATCCCAAAAGAAACTCTCCGCAGAGGTTAATCATTCGGAGAGTTAACTGTTTTACGGACACTACCCTATTCTCGCGGAACGTTTTTATTTCATAGGACGCATTTTCCCATGAAACAAAAAACTGCCGGGGCTGTTCCTTTGCACCTCTTATAACGGGGGTGCGCCTTCGATTTTTACTTAATTTCTTCCGGGTTGGGTTTCAGGGTAACACCTCTGTTGATATCGCCCTTTAAGTCCTTGCCGAACTCGTAGTCGTTGCCAGGCAGAATTGCATTCAGGATGATACCTGCCAGAGCTGCGATTGCAAGACCGGTCAGCGTGATGGATGTGCCGAATACCGTAAAGGTCAGACCACTGGAGAAGCCCAGGCCGCAGACCAGGATCACTGCTGCGATAACCAGGTTACGGGACTTTGTCAGGTCTACATGGTTCTCTACTACGTTACGGACGCCGATTGCGGAAATCATACCATACAGCATGAAGCTTACGCCGCCGATGATTGCGGACGGCATGGAGCCGATTACATCAGCCATCTTCGGAATAAAGCTTAAGATTACTGCGAATACAGCTGCAATACGGATCACTCGGGGATCATGTACATGGCTTAATTCCAGAACGCCGGTGTTCTCACCGTAGGTGGTGTTTGCAGGACCGCCAACCAGAGCGGACAGAGCGGTTGCAAGACCGTCGCCTACCAGAGTGCGGTGCAGACCGGGATCAGCGATGAAGTTTTCGCCGACTGTTGCGGAAATCGCGGACATATCGCCGATGTGCTCCATCATGGTAGCAAGCGCGATCGGAGCCATAACTAAAATTGCAGTCAGGTTAAATTTGCACAGCTGGAAAGGCGGCAGGCCAACCCAGGATGCAGATGCAATGTTGGAGAAATCCAGGATGGCGCTTCCGTCCGGATTTGTCAGACCAATTGCATTTAAAACAGCTGCAACAACATAGGAAACCACAACGCCCATCAGAATCGGGATAATCTTGAACATTCCTTTTCCCCAGATGTTAAATACGATAATGGTTCCAAGTGCAATCAGGGCAATCAGCCAGTTGGTCGATGCGTTAGAGATTGCAGACGGTGCAAGGGACAGACCGATACAGATGATGATCGGACCGGTTACAACAGGCGGCAGATAATGCATAACGCGATGTACACCTGCAATCTTGATGACCAGGGCAAGCACCAGATACAATAAACCAGCCACAACGATACCGCCGCAGGCATAAGGCAGCTTTTCTCCCATAGTCATGTCCGCGAAAATTCCGGTGTCCAGATTTGCTACCGTAGCAAAACCGCCCAGGAATGCGAAGGACGAACCAAGGAAAGCCGGTACCTTCATCTTGGAACACAGGTGGAAGAACAGAGTTCCCAGACCCGCGCAGATCAGGGTTACCTGAATGGAAAGCCCTTCTCCTTCAAAATAGTTGTTGACCAGAATCGGTACCAAAATCGTCGCACCAAACATTGCGAACATATGCTGCAGACCTAACAGCAGCATCTTCGGTACACCAAGTGTTCTGGCGTCTTTAATTGCCACACTTTTCTCCTCCATTATAAACCTCCTATAAATTTTTTTCTGTTCTATAGTAGTCTCTTTCTTCCTTTCCGTCAATCATTTCCTGTAGAAAAAAACCTTCTATTTTCTATGTGAATTCAGTTTTTTCCTCTTTTTTTCAAAGATAGGGTGCGCTATAATAAATTCTGCACGCCATTGGTGTGCAGTTCACACGCACCAAAGAAAGGACTTCTATTATCATGACTTCCAGTTCCGAAACTTCCCGGCTGTCCGGCCGCTCCGCCTGGGCGTTCGACCGCAGGATTTTCTTAAACGGCATGCGCGACGGCGTTCCCATCGCACTGGGTTATTTTGCCGTTTCCTTTTCCCTCGGCATCGCCGCAAGAAACGCCGGTCTGACGCCGCTGCAGGGCTTTTTTGCCAGTCTGTTAAACAATGCTTCCGCCGGCGAATATGCTGCCTTCACCTTAATCGCCGCCAATGCGACGCTTTTCCAGGTAGCGCTTATTACCTTGATCGCAAATGCGCGGTATCTGCTGATGAGCTGTGCGCTCGCGCAGCGCTTTGCACCCGGCACACCGTTTTTCCACAGACTGATTATCGCTTATGATGTAACGGACGAGCTGTTCGGCATCACGATTTCCCGCCCCGGCTGCCTGAATCCGTTCTATACCTATGGTGCGATTTTACTTGCCGCTCCTGCATGGGCGTTCGGCACAGCCTTCGGCATCATGGCAGGAAACGCGCTTCCGCTGCGCGCTGTCAGTGCGCTCAGCGTCGCCCTTTACGGCATGTTCCTCGCAATCATCATCCCCCCGGCACGGAAAAATAAAATCGTTGCTGTCCTGATCGTCATCAGCTTTGCGTTGAGCTTTTTTGGCAGTTATGTGCCCGGAATCTCTGCATTGTCCGACGGAACCCGCACGATTTTGCTTACCGTGCTGATTTCCGCTGCCGCAGCAATTTTTTTCCCGCTCAAAAATACACAGGAGGAATCCGAACATGAGTCGTAATGTGCTTTATATCGCCGTCATGGCGCTGGTTTCCTATACAATCCGCGTCCTTCCGCTGACGCTGATCCGCAAACCGATCCGCAACACATTTATCCAGTCGTTTCTTTATTATGTGCCTTATGTTACGCTCGCTGTGATGACCTTTCCAGCCATCCTGCACGCAACGCAGTCGCCGATTTCCGGTGCAGTTGCCCTGATCGCCGGAATCATCGCCGCATGGCTCGGCGCCGGATTATTTCCGGTATCCGTGATCTGCTGCGCACTGGTTTTCCTGATTGAGCTGTTTATCTAAAAAAACTGATATCACAGCTTAAATTTCTTGCTTTATCTTCCGCGATTAACTTGTTATGCTGTTCCTATGACACAGATCAATCTGAAATCCCACTCAATTTCAGCTCTGGGAGGAGAGTTATCGTTAATGGAAGATTTTGAAAAGAATTTGCTTAAAATGAGAAAAACGAACCGGACTGTCCCGACGGTTTTACTGATCGCTGCCGCCTTCTTTCTGCTGTTCGGCTTTTTTTGTATTCCCCGCAAAGATCGGCCCTTTGACCCGACCTCCGGCGGCTATGCTTCCCTCAATATCGTCTATGTTATGGGACCCTTTGCAGAGCAAACCTCTGATGGAAGGACTGTAAAGAAATATTATGTTGCCGAAAACGACAAAGGTTACTGGTCTATCGTCGGCACCGAAAGCTCCTGTCCCTTTCCTGTTTACAATGAAACCATTTCCGATGCCGATCTGAAAACACTGGTTCCTCAGACCGCTGTCGGTCAGAGCAAAAAAATACCCAAAAAGCTTGCCGGATACATTGTAGACTACTTCAACAACAACGGCTTTGGGCTCTCCCTTTCTGACTATGAGCAATACCTCGGGGATCATTATCTCGATACCACTGTACCTTTGATGGGCAGCAGCCTTGTACTCTTTACATTTGCCGCAGTCTTTTTCATCCTCAGTGTGATCGTCCTGATCTCCTTCAGGAAAAACAGCAATCACATTCAGACCCGTATTCAGGAGCTTATGCAAGACGGTGAGTTCGAACCACTCTGTCAGGATTTCCAGTCAACTGACGCTGCTTTTTATGACGGATTAGGTCTCGCTGTCTCTCCCCATTATCTCCTTGACTTTTCCAATTTGCAGTATGGTTTTTCTGTATACCCCCTCGATCAGTTTTATAATGTTTTTAAATGCAACATGGTGAACGGCAATCCTACAACATCCAATTACATTGCTCTGGAGCTCAAGAATGGACAGCGGATCCTTGTTGCAGCCTGCCCGAATACATCTAAAAGCTTTAACACTGCACTGGATATGCTGAAACAATCTGTAAACGGAGGTATGCAATGGTGATCACTTACGGAACCAGAACCTTATTCAAGCGGGAAGGCGCATGGGGACATGCGATCTGTAAAAACTGCGGACATGATGCTCCCCAAACCCTTTGCCGCCAGCTCGATCAGGTAACACTTTTCTTTATCCCCATCGTCAGTCTTGAAAAACAACGCGGCATCCTGTGCGAAAGCTGCGGCATGATTGTACCCCTCGACAAGGCAGAATACAAACGCCGCCGTGAAGCAAGACAAAAAGCTGCCCTTTCCTGAACCCTATACGATAAAAAAACCAGTCATAAAAGACCGGTTCTTTTTATCGTCTATTCTTTTTTCATAATCCATACTTCGCTGACTGCCAGCGCCTTTAAGGTATCGTAAACCTCCCAACGGACTCTCAGCGTGCCGTCCTGATAGGATTCCTTCGGCAGGTCGTATTCCCAGAACGGCTCTCTTCCAGCCTCGATCTCCCGGCGGACAGATTTTCCGTTCGGATTCTGCGCAATCCGGTCTGCCAGCAGGACTTTTCCGGCACGGATATTGACCAGCGTTTCATCTTTCAGCGCGGTCTGTCCCATAAATGCCCGGAAAAATGAATTCGGATAAAATACCTTCATCCCATAAGAAGCTTCCGGATCAAGTCCGGTAAACGTCATTTCCAGCGGTGTTCCATACAGCACCGTCACATTCAGCGCCCAGGTCAGCGGCATCGGGAACTCGTGGTACCAGCCGTCGATCTCATGCAGCAGGCCGACCATTGTATACACGCTGTGATCGATGAATGGAGTTTTTAAATATCCGGGATCTTCCTCCCAGCTGTGCCATACGGAAACATGTGAAAAGCCTTCGTAAGTGCCGGGCGCGCAAAACTGGTTTCCGTCGCCGGGATCCTGACGCAGGTTCAGCTGATGCAGCGCTGCGCATCTGTTCTTTTCGTTCTGCATCTTTTCAATCCGCTTAAAGCTCTGCATCAAATACTGATAATCGTTTAACGGCATGCTTCTCGTCTGCAGGTACGCGCCGCGAATCCAGCACTGCCCGCCGTGATGGTTTTCGGTCAGCTGAATACCGCACAGATTCCGCAGGCTGTCTGCCAGCTTCAGCATTTCAAACAGCACATCCTCCGCCGCCGGAACGTCCCTGGAAAGATTCAGGATCGTCCGCGCCTCCCGGATAACTGCTTCGCTTCCGGTAATATCCGCCAGGTCGAGCACCGCACGCGCCTGCTGCTCCAGCTCCTGATCCTTTGCATATTTCTGTTTCGTCCAGTAATCCGTCAGAATCCGCAGCTTTAACATCTGATAGCGGTAATTGTTTTTCACCTGTTTCGATACGGTTTTATCGAATGCTGTAAAGGATTCATACAGTGCATCGATTCCGTCGTTTTCCAGAACCGGGCCATCCCAGTTATGCTCCACGTCCATCAAAAATTCCGCAACCTGCTCAGAGGTTTCCGAATCGATAAACAGGTTTGCATAATCCGCCATCGTTTCCTCTGCCGCCACCGAGCTGTCAAAATCCTGATCCGCCCAGAGGATCTTGTTGACGTCGTCATGGATACCCTCGGAATAGGTGATCGAACCGATGGTATACGGCTCTAACATATTGTGAATCGCTTTCATTTTTTCCGGACGCGCATTGTAGCCCTCCCGTCCGCTCGTCAGTGCAAACGCCATATCCCAGTTTTCCACCGGAAACTGACAGTTCGAATTGTGGGAAATATCCGGATAGTTCCGAATGTTTTCACGATATTTTTCGGGAAGCTTCTCATACAGCTCTTCGATGCTGTCCTGCTCCCAGGGCGCAAAGCACACGCCGGTAATCCAGTCCGGCTCCTTTGCGATTTCTTCATAAAAAGTATCGTACCAGCCAGGCTCCGGCTGAAAATGCTGCGGTGCAACCCATACGCCCGCTTCCGGATGATATTCGTGCAGAATTTCCACAAAATGCTCTGTCAGACGCATCGCATCCGTCGGCCAGAGGGAACCGGGATCCCCCAGCGGAACCAGCATTGCATCCAGATAAGGAATTGCAGAAAAGACCCTCCGGCGTTCTTCCATCTCCCGGTCGATGCACCCAAAATCATGATAATCGCGTCCGACATTCGGATACCACAACCAGACGTCCATGCCATAGGAATGAATGATTTTGGAAACCTCGCACATCAGCTCCATCGGATCTTCCGGGAAAAGTGCGGAATACAAACGGTCGTCCGTCTTCGGCGGAAGCAGCTCGATGGCGTTTGCTCCGAACAGCGCCAGATCCTCGATATACGCCTCGAATTCCTTTTTTGACCATGCACCGTAGGTATTGTTTTTGTCCCGGTAGCCCAGCTGATGTCCCCGCAGCGGATACTGCGGCGTCATGCTCAGGCTGTCCAGCTCGTCCGGAATTTCAATGCTGCCTTTTTTTACAATTGCTTTTCTCAAAAGCCGCGCCATCCCGTAAAACTCACCGCGCTCGTCTTTTCCGAGCACAACGATACGCCCGCTGCCGTCCGGGTTGTCGATGACCCGGATCCGGAATCCCTCTTTGCCCGGCACAGTGATGCCGTCAAACAGCGCTTTGACCTCCTCGCTGCAGCTGTCCTCTTTATAAAACTCTATGCTGATTTTTCCAGACGTTTTAGACTGCAGTAAAGAAACACCGCTTCGTTTTTTTAAATTTTTGCAAAATACGTCCGCGGTCTTTTTTTCCAGAGCAGTCTGAAGCTGCGGTTTGTATACAACAGCTGATGTGATTTCCATTTTCTTTCTCTCCTTTTCTTTATTTCCACAACTTCCGTGCCAGGATGTCCAGCGGCTCTGCGAACCGCTCAAACAGCCCGTCCTCCGTAATTTCATTTCCATCCTGCGATGCATAATCGTTCCACAGCATGTAGCAGGCTCCCAGCGTCCGGCTCGACCACCGCGGAAGCTCCCAGGTTCGCTCCTGCGTTTCGAAAACGTTCGGCTGCCACTTTTTTTCCAGAAAATCCAGATCCAGACGGTCATAGCCGCCGCCCGGAATCAGGTACAGACTGCTGCTCAGCGAATTGATGACGGAAAATCCGGCATCATACATTTCCTGCGGATCTGTCCAGTCCGTATCCCATACCTGCAGCTGAATTTTTCTGGAAAGCCCCGAATAATCCTGTCCGGTCTTCGACAGGCTGCCCCACATGCGGATCGTCTTTTCCGGCGCTGCCTCCGCCACATAGTCCGAAAGCGCTTTCATATAATCCACAAAGGCTTTCTGATTCCCAAAATACTCGTCCATGCCGATATGCACCGTCCCCGTTCCGGAAAAAACATCCGACTCCGTCAGGTATTCCGACCAGATCGTCTCTGCCAGCTTCTGCGCTGCCGGGTTGGACAAATCCAGCTGATCGACACTCTCCGGGTCACCGGAAAGCCCAAGCTTCGGAAATACTTTTGTAAGTGCCAGACTGTGGGCGGGCGTGTCGATTTCCGGCACGACCTCAACGCCCATCACCGCAGCGTCCTCGATAAACTGTGCAAATTCTTCTTTGGAATAATACAGATCCTGCGACGTAATCGACTGTCCCGCTTTATTTCTCACATCCGATTCCAGCCGAAACCCCGCGTACAACTGTCGCGCGCCCTCTTTTGTCCCATCGTAATCGCTCTGAGAAATGATCTGATTGTCGTTCAAATGAATCTGCAGCGTGTTCATCTGATGCTTTGAAAGCTCTTCTGCAATGCGGTACAGAAGTTCGAGGGAAACCGGTCTGCGCCCTACGTCGATTCCAAAGCCCCGGACCGACCACGCCGGATAGTCCCGCAGCACGCCGGCCGGAAGCTGTCCTTCTGATTTCTCCCAAAGCTGTCCAAGCGCCACACACCCCCAGCGCACTCCGCGCTTCGTGCGCGCTGAAATCGAAATCACGCCCGGACTCTCTGCTTCCAAATTCAGTTCATACCCCTCGTCCCCAAGCGTCTGTGTCCATTCTTTCCCGTCCCCGACAGCCTTCCGGAAGTTCAGGACGATATCTCCTTCCGCTGGTTTTTCTGTATCCGCCAGCTTCTCAACCGATACATCCTGCAGCAACTGTCCGGAAAGCTCCGTTGCAAAAAGCTGTGCCGTCCGCTCCAGCTCCTCGTCCCGGTACACGACCCGGATGAAACGGGTTGTCCAGTCGGAGGAGGACGACGTGGCGGGAGCGACAACGGGCGCGGCTTCTGAAATCTCATCGGATGGGATCTCCTGCCCGGCGGACTCAATTACACCTGTTGCGCTCGCCGGCATCCACTCCATCGCGGTAAAGCCCTCTGGAAGGGTCACTGCAGAAGCGTGTTCCCGCACTTCGCCTGTCGCGTCCTGTTCAGCTTTTTTGTCTGATTCCACCGTCGCCCGCTCTCCGTCCGCTTCCACCCTCTCCGATGCCGGAATCTTTGTCTGTATTCCCGGCAGTTCCTGCATTTCTCCGTCTTTTTCCAGAATAAATCCAAGCTGAACCTGCGTATCCGCAATCGTGTCCGTGATTTTTCCGTCCATATTTACCAGCACATCATAATCCGCACCGCCAAAGGAAATGCTGTAGGGCTCCGGCACCGTTGGGAGCTCCAGCGTTCTGCGGCTCCCAGCTTCAATCACAGGTGTTTCAACCACAAAACAATCCTCCAACTGTCTGTACACTTCCAGCTCCTGTACCGAGACGTTCTGATAATACAGGCTTAAATCGCTTTCCTCTTTCAAAACGTCCGTCACATGCAGACGAAAATACCGCGCCTCTACAGGCTCATTCAACACAATCTGCTGCTCTTTTTGCTCCGGCGCCTCTTCAAAAACAGACGCCTGCTGCCAGTTCTCTTTATCCTGAGAATATTCCAGCGCATAGCCTTTCGCATTCGTCCGTTCCCAGTATATCCGAACTGCACCGATGCTGACCGGTTCTCCAAAATCCGCCATCAGCCAGTGATCGTTGTTTTCCCAATCGTTTTCCGACGACCAGCGCAGGGTTTCGTCTGTATGATTTCCGTCCCCCGCATACATCGCCCGAAAGTCCTTGCCTTCCTCGCTGTCCGCTGTCAGCTTCGCTTTTTTCTGCAAAATCAGATTTTCCCCAACGGTTTCTACCGTCAATCCGGCGTCACATTCTTCCGCACTCCATCCCTGCCATAACGGCTGCTCTTTCTCAGAAATTTCTGTCATGCTTTGAGAAGCAGCTGACATTCCGAGCACTCCGGCAGCAAGCACTGCAACCTGAAGGAATTTTGACACACGGACTGCATGCAGCAACCTTCCGCTGTCTTTTCCCGTTTTTTTCTCTCTCATGCCGTCTTAGAACCTTTCCAGTCCGATTTTTATCTACTATCCGAAAAATTTCATCACGATTTTTCCAGTCAGAGAAACGACCATTCCAATCGTGGGAACCACATAGATTCCTGCAAAAAAGACTGCCAACAGCAGCCGATACAGCATACCGAAGCATTTTTCAGCCTTCCCCTTCTGCTCTGCTGCAATTTTCCATCCCGCCTCAGCTTTTTGCCTCGCAAAAAACAAAATCAACAGGAATGCAAACCCCAATATGCTGATGCCAACCCCAGCTTTCAGTCCCGGTTCCTCAAACGAAAATACAACTTCATTTTCGCCCTCTGCCAATGTTATCCCCAAAAATCCGCCAAGTATCGGCTCGATATCCACAGTTTTCCCGTTTTGTATACACTTCCATCCATCTATCGCAATAAACGGAACAAACAACGTTTCTCCCTCTGCCGCAGACACACTCACATGAATTTGTGCATTGCGCTCTGAAATGGAACATTCTGACGGCTGCAGGATTCTGGCGGTTCCTGACTGCAATGCCGCCTGCCATGCATTCTCATGCAGCGCACCAAGCTCCATCTCCTGTGCTGCGACCAGCGTCCCCATCCGGTCGGTAACAGAAATCATCACCTCCTGCGCTTCAAAAGTTCCCAACCAAATCAGCCGATGTGCACTCGCCATCTGGTTTTTCTCCGGAATTTCAACCGGCTCACCGTTGACTGAAACAAAAATTTCATCCGCGCTTCTTCCTGCATCCAGATACAAAAGCTGCTTGTCCGTCACAGAAATACAAAGCGTTCCATCCTCCAAAACAAGCTCCTGAGCCGGGAAAACTTCCATAATATTCGTATACTCTTTCGAACCGGTCGTCACATCCACGCTCTGCTCTTCTTCAGAAGTCTGTCGATGTTTCGTTTCAACATCCTCTGCGGACAGAAGCTCTGCCCAGGCACGCTGATTGGAAAGTACGCTGCCGCTGCCCGACTGCCCCAAAGCTTCCTTTGAAAATACAAACACATTGCGCAGCATTGTATCGGAAATTTCCGTTCCGCCGACGGCACGCACCGAAACCCAGGGTGCAAGATAACCGAGACTTTCCAAAACCGCCTTTGTCTGTTTGCTTTCGGTCGGAAAGTATCCGCTGATCGAGCCTTTCCGGTCCACCAATGCAGCGTTGATCGGAAGATCGTCCCGATCTGCCTCACGCGCAAGCAGCCACGAAGGCTCTGCGGATGCAGCGTTTTCATTCTCCGCCTGCTTTGCAATTTCTGTCATCTGTCGGTACGCCGCTTCATTTTCCTGTCGAACCGCATAATCTGGTGGCAGTAAAATCATTGTATACACACAAAAGCCGCCAACAAGTGCTCCAAGCACCGCTATTCCCGAGAACCCTGCCCCTCCTGTTTTTTCCCCGGAGGTCTTTGCATGCAGCGCCTTTTGTCCGCACCATGCCGACACTCCAATAAGCAGCAATACAACCGCTGTCACGGCGGTTTCTTTCGGACACACCTTGCTGATCGCCAGCGAGGAAAACGCCTGCACCAGACGCTCCTCCCAAATGAGTGTCAGGCATACAGCGCCCAATGCGGATACAGCCGAAGCAACCAGCAGGAGCACACAGCGCAGGCGGAGCCCTGCCGGATGTTTGCAGACATTTTCTGTATGAAAATCATCCGCATCGCGCTCCTTTCTCACCGCCACAAGTGCCGCCATGCTCAGCACCGCCATGTACCCATAGCGCACCGGGAAGCACACATAGGACCCCATATGCCACAGGAGGTTAGCCGGTTCCAGCAATACCGTCAGCCACAAAAATCCCGTCAGATACAGCCAGAACCGTTCTGCAGCGCTGTGCGTTTCCTGTTCCGCAGCGCTACGCCTTTTGCGTTTCCGGAAACATCCCGAAGCAAACAGAAGCCCGATCAGTACCGGATTTGCAATCTGGAACAGCCTCTCAAACAAATCATCCAAACCATGTCGTTTCATCACACCGAAATAGGACAGATTTTCCCCGGAACGCGCGGACTGCAGAAGCAGAATCGCAGACGGGAGCAGAACCGTCGCCGAAATACAAATTCCGATCAGCGTATCAATTCCCATACACCCCATTTTTTTGGTGCGGTTTTCTTTTCTCTCACAGGTATAGAGCCAGATCGCCCCGGCAAAAAGTGAAAACAGAAGCGTCATAAACCCGAGCTGAATGGACAACATCAGCTGCCATGCGAGCAAAACAGTATACCAGCCGCCCTTTTTCTCCCGCAGCATGCGCAAAAGCGCCAGGCAAAACAGCGGAAAAATCACCGGAAAAATCATCCACTTGATGATCTGATAGTTATATGCCATGTACCCGCAGCACCCGTAACAAAGGGCGAGCGCAACATTCTGAAAGCGTCTGCCCGATGCTGTTTTTTCCAGAAAAATATGCGCTGTAACCGCCGATGCAGTGCTGTAAAGCAGCACCAGCACATTGACCGCCTGATAAATTCTGTCCCGCCCAAACAATAGCAAAACATAGTTAAACGGATTGAGCACCTCATTGATCGTATCCGCATACAGATTCGCCCCGCCGGAAACGCTAAAGTCCAGAAACAGATTTTTCTGTCCTGTCACAACATCGTAAAAATGATACAATAGCGGCAGATACTGGGAATATAAATCCGTGATCGCCACGGAGCCATCCCCGAAGGGATACATTTTTTTATAAGAAAAAAGCAGGCAAAACAGCGCCACACTGCAAAGTGCAGTAAGCGCCATCGCCTGCCATGTTTTACGGGATTCTTTTTTCAGTTTTCCATGCCAGAATACTCTTTGGTCTGTCCGTTTTTCCATTCAGATTTCTCCGTACTCTATCTTCCTTAAAGCAGACACCACACTGCCGTCATCGCCGTGCTCAACATACAAAATGCCAGCAGCAGTACAAAAAGCACCTGCGATATTGCTCTTTTCACCGCCGGATGCCCGGTCGCACCGCCCTCCCTGCGCCGCATCTCAAGCTGATCTTTCGTGCCCTCCTGCCAGATAAACGCCAGCGCAATCGCCGGAAACAGCAGCTCGATTTCCATATATCGAAAATGCATGCTGCATTCCTGCGGATAGTCATAGGCAAACTTCAGATACAGGAGCAGGTGCACAAAATAGCCGACCACAAATAAAATCCGGCTCGCAGAATCGATGCCGAAGCGCTTTGCCCGAACGACAAATACACGAATAAATGCCATCCATGCTGCCAGCGCCAGCAGCGCACCGACCAGCATCAAAAGCACTGCCAGCACCTTTACACTGCGTCCGACGTCCGCCATATCCCATTCGCCCAGCACTGAGGTACGGATGATCTGCATCCATACATTATAGCCGCAGCCCAGCTTAAACTGACGTAAGTTGTCCAACATTTCCGACGGCACCGGGAACAGGAAACGGTTCAAAACCGGGACATTTCCGGTGTACTGCCAGGAATCCTCCGGCAGCGTATAAATCCACACGAGGGGCATATGGAACTGAATCCTATTTCGGATATAAAAGCTCATGCCAAGGGGAATCGAAACTACACCAAACAGAACGTACTGACCGAGCAGCTTCTTTACCGGGACGACTTGAATTGCAGCATTTCGGGTGCTCTCTACGCTGCGTGCCCTACAATCTCGTCCATTGTCCAGACTTCTTACCAGCATCCAGAGCATCACCGCCGCAATCGGAAAGGCCATCTGCGCGACACTCTGTTTTGTCAGCATACCAAGTGCGATGGAAACCGCCAGCTTTAAGATGTTATGCGCCGTCGGAAAGCGGCTCCACAAAATCGTATAGTACACGCACATCACCGTAAACATCAGGCTCATGCAATCGTTGTTCACGCTTCCGGAAAGCAACACCAGCGCCGGATGGAAGCAAAACAGCAGCAGCACAAAGCGTTTTGCCTTTTCCGTCAGCTCAAACTGCTCTGTAATCCGCAAAAGGAACCAGAGAATAAGCAGCGAGCAGACAAACGGGACCATCTGGATTGACTCCTCCAGCACATCCGTATTGGAAATAAAAAGAGAGCAAAGCTTCATCCACAGTGCGCACAGATAATGGTGCAGCGGCGGATGGTTGAACTGATAAACGGTCGTCGGGTCAAAATCCGGCAGCTTCCAGTTTTCATATAAATACTGGATATATGCCAGATGTCCGCCTGTCACCGTATGCCCGGCATCCAGATCGATCATCCCGATATCATACTGTCTGTCATAGATCGTGGAAAAAAGCACATAAAACAGGCGCAGCAGACAGCCTGCCGCCAGTATCACATCCATTTTGATCCGATCTGTCCTTTTTCCCACTTTCTCCATGCTCTCCCCCATTTCGTGCCCCGCGCTGCAGTAGTTTGGCGCTGCGCCGTTCTTACATCCGTGCTATAATTTTTATGCCCGTGCCTCAGTTTTTGACCGCACGGCGCGGCCAGCTTTAATGCAGCAAAATCATCGAAAACAGTACGGTAAGGATACCGCAGACACCGATCGCCAGTCCGCTCATGGCGCCCTCTGTTTCTCCCAACTCAATCGCCTTGGATGTTCCCACCGCGTGGGAGCATGCGCCGATGGAAATTCCGGCGATCATCGGATCGTTTACCCGGAAAAGTCTGATCAGTGTCGGTGCAAAAATGCTTCCCAGAATGCCGGTAAAAATAACCGCAACAACGGTAATGGGCACCATTCCTCCGTGTCCCTCTGCAACGCTGACTGCGATGGGTGTCGTAACGGACTTCGGAATGAGCGAGACTGTCATCGCCTCGTCCATGCCAAACAGCTTACACATCAGCAGCACGCTCCCCATCGATGCAAGAGATCCGCAGGACGCACCGACTACGATGGGAAGCCAGTTTTTCTTTAACAGCTCTGCCCGCGTGTAGATCGAAACTGCAAGACATGCCGTTGCAGGTGCGAGGAACATGTTGATAAGCGCTCCGCCTTCATTATATTCCTCATACGGAATTTTAAAGATCAGTAAAACGCCGGATACGATCACAATTGCAAGCACAAGGGGATTGCACAGCACCAATCCGGTCTTTTTGCGGATCCAGGTTCCAACCCAGAATGCGGCGATACTTAATCCGATTCCGAAAAACGGAGACAAAAACAGTTCATGCATCATTCTTTTGCCCTCCCGCTTTTCTTTTTCTGCATCAAATACAGCGCGAGCTTCATGCTGTATGCCGTCACTGCAAATGTCACCACCGTACTCACCACGCAGATCATGATCAGCTGCACCACCCAGTTTTTCAGGACGTCAAAATAGTTGATGATGCTGACTCCCGCCGGGATAAAAAAGAATGCCATATTTTCCAGCAGAAAATCCGATTTTTCGCGGATATGGTCTACCTTCAGAATATGTACGCACAACAGAATGAACAGCAAAATCATGCCGATCACGCTCGCTGGGAAAGAAAACGGAAGAAGCTTTTCGATAATCTGAGAAATCCAGCAGATCGAAAAGATAATTCCTACCTGTGTTACGATTTTCAAGTCTTAATTTCCTCCTTTGATCCAGTGCTGCCCCTTAAAGCAGGCAGCGCTGCATATCTTTTATCATCTGTTCCGCCTGCGAAAGCAGGTCTTCAGAGTTTTTCTCCACTACATTACTCCTTTTGAACTGATAAGTAAAGACCGGATTCCCCTGAGGTAAAAACTTTAAACTGTTCCCATATTGTTCGAAAAGCATCGGGATATTTTCCCCGTGCACCCGTGCGTCCGGTCTGTATACAAAGCGCAGCTCCCCCGGACGCCCCTTGATTTCCATAATATAAAGCTTGTGCGCCTGCGCCCGCAAAAGCGCAATCCGCAGCAAATTGTCCACGGACTTCGGCACGGTTCCGAAGCGGTCGAGCAGCTCTTCTTTCATCTCTGCACTCTCGCTTTCCGTCTCCACGCCGGCGATTCGCTTGTAAATGTCGAGCTTCTGCTGCTCATTGACAATGTAAGAAGCCGGAATATAAGCGTCCACCTCCAGCTCCACCGTCGTAAGAAAGTCCGGTGCAGTGTCCTCGCCCTTTAAATTCTTTACCGCTTCGTTCAACATTTTACAATATAAATCATAGCCAACTGCTTCCATATGACCGTGCTGACGCTCTCCCAAAAGGTTGCCCGCGCCGCGGATCTCCAAATCCTTCATTGCAATCTTAAAACCGCTGCCCAGATCAGTAAACTCCCGGATCGCCGCCAAACGCTTTTCTGCAATTTCCCGCAGCACCTTGTCCCGCTTATACATCAAAAATGCATAAGCCGTCCGGTTCGAGCGCCCGACACGTCCGCGCAGCTGATACAGCTGGGACAATCCCATTCGGTCGGAATCGTGGATGATGATCGTGTTGACGTTGGAAATGTCCAGACCGGTTTCGATGATCGTCGTCGCAACCAGAATGTCAATTTCGCCGTTGATAAAGCTAAACATGATTTTTTCCAGCTCTCTCTCCGACATCTGCCCGTGTGCAAATGCCACATTCGCATCCGGCACCATTTCCCCAATCTTTGCTGCCATATCTGCAATCGTATTGACGCGGTTGTATACATAATACACCTGACCATTCCGGGACAGCTCACGGGTGATCGCCTCACGCACCATTTCTTCATTATATTCCATCACATAGGTCTGGATCGGCTGACGTTCCTCCGGCGCTTCCTCCAGCACGCTCATGTCGCGGATACCGACCAGAGACATATGCAAGGTCCGTGGAATCGGTGTTGCCGTCAGGGTCAGCACATCCACGTTCTCTTTCATTTTCTTGATCTTTTCCTTATGGGTCACGCCAAAGCGCTGCTCCTCGTCGATCATCAAAAGACCAAGATCCTTATATTGCATATCCGATGAAAGCACGCGATGTGTCCCGATCACGATATCCACCAGACCTTTTTTGAGATCCTCGATCACCTTTTTCTGCTGCGCAGGCGTCCGAAACCGCGACATCTGCTCAATCCGGATCGGATAATCCTTCATCCGCTGCACAAAGGTATTGTAGTGCTGCTGCGCCAGAATCGTCGTCGGCACCAGAAAAACAACCTGCTTGCCGTCCTGCACCGCCTTAAATGCCGCGCGGATTGCAACCTCGGTTTTGCCATAGCCAACGTCCCCGCAGATCAGGCGATCCATGATTTTGTTGCTCTCCATGTCCCGCTTCGTCGCCGCAATTGCCATCAGCTGGTCATCCGTTTCCTCAAACGGGAACATTTCTTCAAACTCCCGCTGCCAGACCGTATCCTCCGAAAAAGCGTAGCCCTTCCCGTTCTGGCGCGCCGCATACAGCTCCACCAGATCCTTTGCGACCTCATCCACTGCCGCCCGGACACGGGTCTTGGTCTTGTGCCACTCCTGCGTTCCGAGCTTGTTTAACTTCGGTTTTTTCGCTGCATCGGCGGAGGCGTACTTCTGAATCGCGTCCAGACCGGTTGCCAGCACATAGAGGTTTCCTCCGTCCCGGTACGAAATTTTCATGTAATCCCGGACCGTTCCCTCCATCTCGACCTTTTCGATGCCCTGATAAATGCCGAGACCGTGCGTCTCATGTACGACATAATCCCCGACCTTCAGCTCCCCGAAATCACGGATTTTCGTGCCCTCATAACGCTGAATTTTCCGCTTTTTCTTTTTGGGCGCACCAAAAATATCTCCCTCCGAAATGACCGCGAATTTCAGCATTGGGTATTCAAAACCCTTTTCCACATGTCCGTAAAAAAGCTCTGTCTCGCCGGGCAAAACCTCCCGGTCAGGGTCTTCGCTGTAAAAGGCGCTCAGCTCCTGCTCCCGCAGATCGGCTGCCAGACGCTTCGCCCGGGTCCGGGATGCACATAACAAAAGCACTCTGCTGCCATTTTTCTTGTAACGTTTTAAGTCCTTTAACAGAGCTTCAAAACTGTTGTTATAGGACGGCATGCTGCGCACCGTGATCTCAAACCTGCGATCCGGCTTAAACAGGCTGCTCTTTGCATCCAGTGCGGCGAGTGACGCTGCCCGATACTGCGACAGCTTCCCTGCAATTTCCTTTTCGGGATACAAAAGCTGCGCCTGTCCCGGCAGGATATAGCCTTTTTCCAGACGTCCGGTCATGCTCTCCCGAAATTCTGTTTCAAGTGCGTTCGCCGTCTCCGACAAATGCTGTGGCTCATCCAGAAAAACTGCCGTCGTTTCCGGATGAAAAAATTCCAGAAAGGACTCCGTCTGCGGATAAAAATAATGCACGAAGCTTTCCAGATTGACTACACTGCCAAACTCCTGCGCAGACTCTTCGATTTCTTTGATCTGCGTCTCAATCCGGTGCGCTGCCTCCGGATTGCCCTGCTCCCGCAATTTTTTGGCATATTGCTTCGTCTCTTTTTTGATTCTCGCAAAGCCGTCCTGCCTGCGCGCCTCCGAAAGCATCAGCTCCGTTGCCGGATAAATCGCAATCTCATCCAGATTTTCCACCGAACGCTGGGACAGCACGTCAAAGCTTCGAATCGACTCCACGCTGTCTCCCCACAGCTCGATCCGATACGGGTTTTCTTCCGTCATATCGAAAATATCGATAATTCCGCCGCGAATGGAAAACTGCCCCGGTTCCTCTACCTGCGGGCTCTTTTCATAACCCATTTCCACCAGCTGAGCGGAAAGTTTCCTCTCGTCTACCGTTGATTTTTTATCGAAATGCAGTATTCTTGACACAATCCCGGAAAGCGGCGTCTGCGGCATCATCAACGCGGACATCGTCGTTACGATCGTAACCGGACGTTTTTCGAGCAGCGCGCGCAGCACACGCATCCGCTCCCGCACCAGATCGCCGCCGGAAACATCCGCCTGATAAAAGATCAGATCCTTGCCCGGATACACCATCGTCCTGCGGTCGTAAAACCCATATTCTGCGCCGATTTCCCGCGCTCTTTTGTCACTGAAAGTAACGATGATTTTCTGTGTAAAACCATCGCTCAATCCATATACCATATGAAGCTTCTGGGAATCATACAGTCCGGAAAAGGCAACATGCCCTTTTCCTCTGTCCAGAAGTGCTTTTCCCTCTTCAAACTCCGCCAATTCCCAAAGCGGAGCTGTCAATACCTTCATGCTATGCCTTCTCCACTTTTCGTCCGTTATACACGTTCATCGCTGCATCCGGACCTTTTTCCAGAATCATCTGCACCGCTTCACAGACTTCCTCCGAAACCTGCTTCATCAGCACCTGCTCCTCCCGATCAAAATGTCCCAGCACATAGTCCGCAAGGTCGTAGCCTGCCGGTTTTTCCCCGACGCCGACCTTAATCCGCACAAACTGATCTTTTCCAAGATGCTGAATAATATTCTTCAAACCGTTATGACCACCCGCGCTGCCTTTTTTGCGCACCCGGATGATGCCAGGCTCCAGGCTGATATCGTCGTGAATCACGATCAGGTTCGTGCTGCCGTCTACCTTATAATAATCCAGCACTTCCCGGATACATTCGCCGCTCAGGTTCATATAAGTCAGCGGCTTTACCAGAATGATTTTCTGCCCGTTTAAATAGCCTGCACCCAAAAGTCCTTTGTGCTTTGCCGTGTTTACGGAAATTCCGGTCTTATCTGCCAGCATATCTATGACGGAAAAGCCGATATTATGCCTTGTATTATCGTATTCTTTTTTCGGGTTTCCAAGTCCTGCAATTACATACATGTTCTGTCCGTTTCCTTCCTGCTTCTGCCTGCCCTTTTCTGCTTTAGCAGGCGCTGTCTGTTGTGCTTTCATGTTAGCACAGTTTCCCCCGCTCGGGCAAGTGAGAATGTACCCTGCTGCCTTTTCCATCTGCGGAGACATACAGATGGCTTTTCTAACCGGATATCCGGTCAGGAAAACAGTCCCGGTACATCGCTGCACCGGGACTGTCTGTTGTAGTCTGTATTTATTTTTTGTATTTATTTCAGTTTATTTATAAAGTTATGCAATCGGTTCTTCCAATGCCGTATTGTATGCTTCCAAAATAATTCCCTGGATCTTTTCCCGGGTTCCCTGGCTGATGGGATGGGCGATATCGCGGTATTCCCCATCTGCGCTGCGCTTGCTCGGCATCGCGATGAACAGTCCTTTATCTCCCTCTATTACTTTGATATCATGCACCACAAACTCGTCATCCACGGTAATGGATACAATCGCTTTCATTTTACCTTCTTTGGCAATTTTCCGAACCCTTACATCGGTAATCGTCATAACTTATTCCCCCTCGCGTTTCAGATAATGTATCTGTCGTTTTTCTCTATTACAATCTTGATTTCATCTTCTCCGCGATAGAAAGAATTTGCACGGATTGTATCCCGGCTTTCTACGATACAGTTCTCGATGTGCGTGTTATCGCCGATGTATACGTCATTCAAAATAATGGAATTCTTGATGTAACAGTTGTTTCCGATAAAGGATTTCTTGAAGATTACGGAATCCTCTACCGTGCCGTTGACAATACAGCCGCTGGAAATCAGGCTGTTCTCAACCTTCGCTCCAACATTATACTTTGCAGGCGGCAAATCGTCAACCTTTGAATAAATATCCGGATACTGTTTGAAAAAATAATTACGGATTTCCGGTTTTAAGAAGTCCATATTGGCATCGAAATAGTCTTCCACCGTTGCAATATTCTTCCAGTAATCTTTGATCTTATATCCGAAGATCCGTTTCTGATTTTTGTAGCGGATCAGAATATCCTTTACAAAATCATAACGGTCTTCCATTGCACAGCGCTCGATCATATCAATCAGGAGACGTCTGCGGATAACATAAATACCACAGGAAATGGTATTGGAGCGTGCCTCAATCGGCTTCTCTTCAAACTCTTCGATCCGGCTTTCCTCGTTCATCTTGATGGTACCGAACCGCTCTACGTTTACATTTGCCGGCATGTCCTTGCAGACAACGGTCACATCCGCTTTTTTGGAAATATGATATTCGAGGACTTTGTTGTAGTCCATCTTGTATACACAATCGCCGGAGGTAATAACTACATAGGGCTCATGGCTGTTTTTTAAGAAGGAGAGGTTCTGATAAATGGCATCTGCCGTGCCTCTATACCAGGAGCTGTTCTCCGCGGTTACCGCAGGAGTAAACAGAAACAATCCGCCCTGTTTTCTTCCGAAATCCCACCATTTGGAGGAGCTTAAATGTGCATTTAAGCTTCTGGCGTTATACTGGGTCAGCACGCCGACTCTCTGGATATGAGAGTTCGTCATGTTGCTCAGCGCAAAGTCAATACTTCTGTAGCTGCCTGCCACCGGCATTGCGCCGATCGCGCGCTTCTGGGACAGTTCTCTCATCTTGCGGTTATTGCCGCCTGCTAAAATGATACCGATTGCTCTCACTGTTTGTCACCTGCCTTAATCAATGTTTTGCCGCTTGCCAGATATCCATCCGGATAATCGTCTGCTGTCGTAATGCCGAATACAACGGAATTCTTGCCTACAGATACATTGGCAGGCACAACACTCTTCTCACCAACAGTGACAATACCGTCGCAGTAAATATGCGGTGCAGTATCGTTCGGTGCTTCTTCCCCGACGCCCAGTCTGACGTGATCACCGATCTTCGTGTTTTCCGCTACGATTGCCTTGTTAAGCTCACAGCTCGCCCCAATCTCTGTATTGTTCATGATAATGGAGTCACGCACAACCGTATCTTTACCGATCGTAACACCGCAGCCGATCACAGAGTTATAAACCTGTCCGTAAATCTCAGAGCCTTCTCCGACGATACTGCGTTCGATCACACCGCCCTTTGCAACGTACTGAGGAGGCAGGATCTCGCTCTTTGTATAAATCTTCCAGTATTCTTCATAAAGATTAAACTCCGGAACAACATCGATCAGCTCCATATTCGCTTCCCAGTAGGAGGTCAGGGTTCCGACATCTTTCCAGTAACCGTTAAATTCATATGCGTACATCGGTGCGCCGTTTTTATGACAATAAGGGATGACATGCTTGCCAAAATCCAGGTTTGGCTGATCTGCATTATCGATCAGTGCCTGCTTCAGCGTTTTCCAGTTAAATATGTAAATACCCATGGATGCAAGGTTACTGCGCGGGTTGGCAGGCTTCTCCTCAAAATCCACGATCCGCTTGTTCTCATCGGTGATCATGATACCGAAGCGCTTGGCTTCTTCCATCGGAACCGGCATAACGGCGATCGTACACTCTGAACCGTTCTGCTTGTGGAAATCCAGCATCACTTCATAATCCATCTTATAAATATGGTCGCCGGAAAGAATCAGCACATATTCCGGGTTAAAGCCCTCCATATATTCGATATTCTGATAGATTGCGTTTGCTGTACCGGTGTACCATTCGCTGTTTTCATTTTTTTCATAAGGAGGCAGAACAGTAACACCTCCGATATTCCTGTCCAGATCCCACGGAATACCGATCCCAATATGCGTATTCAGCCGCAGAGGCTGATACTGTGTCAATACACCGACTGTATCAACACTGGAATTGATACAGTTGCTTAATGGGAAATCAATGATCCGATATTTTCCGCCAAATGAAACTGCAGGCTTGGCTACCTTTGCAGTCAGAACGCCCAGTCGGCTTCCCTGCCCGCCTGCCAGTAACATGGCAATCATTTCCTTCTTAATCATGTCCTCACCTCGTTGTTTCTATCAACTTTCCCACGGCTGTCGCCGGGCTTAAGAAAAGTATAACACACGCATCTGTAAAAGTGAATAATAATTTTACATTTGCACGCCCTTTTCGACCTTTTTTCTTGTGAAATATAGACACAAATCAAATTAGTAGGTTTATGTTTTTATTCAAAATATTCAATTTTCCCAAGCTACCGCTTCCATTTCCTTCTTTAATTATTCACAAAATGTCCTTTTTCGTCTTTTCCGGTATGTTTTGTCAACCGATAACACATTGTTATTTTGTCGAAGAAAAAAAACGCTGCAGACGGCGCCGAAGTTTCTATTTGTTTTTTCAGAGAGTTTGCGCTACAATTGACCCAGTACAGTATTCCAATTCAGAAATGGAGATTCTTTATGTATCAGGTAGATTTTAACCATCCAATTCACGTTTATTTTATCGGCATCGGCGGTATCAGCATGTCCGGCCTCGCCGAAATTCTTTTATCCGAGGGCTTTACCGTATCCGGCTCCGACTGGAACCGCTCTGCCCTGACCGAGCACCTCGAAAAAAGCGGCGCACACGTCAACTATGGCAAGCCCCAGAAAGCGGAAAACATCACAGACGACATCGACCTCGTCGTATACACCGCCGCAGTACATGCAGACAATCAGGAATTTTCCCGTGCCAAAGAGCTGCAGCTTCCCATGCTGTCCAGAGCGGAATTTCTCGGACAGCTGATGAAAAACTACGACACGCCGATCGCTGTCAGCGGCACCCATGGCAAAACGACCACCACTTCCATGATTTCCGAGATTCTGCTGCAGGCAAATACCGACCCGACCCTTTCTGTCGGCGGCATTTTGAAATCCATCCACGGCAATATCCGCGTCGGCCACTCCGGTCTGTTCGTCGCAGAGGCATGCGAATATACCAACAGCTTTTTAAGCTTTTTCCCGAAAATCGGCATCATCTTGAATATCGAAGAAGACCATTTGGACTTCTTTAAAGACCTGGCAGATATCCGTGCTTCGTTCCGCAAATTTGCACAGCTTCTGCCTGCGGACGGCACGCTGTTTATCAACGGCGACATCGAAAACTGGCAGGAGATCACAGAGGGTCTGGCATGCCGCGTCGTTACCTTCGGCACAACCTCTGCTTCCGACTATTATCCCTCCGATATTTCCTATAATAAAACAGCGGACGCAACCTTTACCGTGCACAGCTTAAACGGTCAGACCAGACAGCTTACCCTCGGCGTTCCCGGGGAGCACAATATCTCCAACGCCCTCGCTGCAGTCGCCCTGTCCGATCTGCTCGGCATCGATTATCAGGATACCGCGGAAGCGCTGCTGAACTTCCACGGGACTGACCGCAGATTCGAATACAAAGGAACGATAAATGGTATAACAATTGTGGACGATTACGCACATCATCCGACTGAAATCGCCGCGACCCTGCACGCTGCGCTCAATTATCCGCACAAGACGCTCTGGTGCATTTTCCAGCCTCACACCTACACCAGAACGAAAGCGTTTTTACCTCAGTTTGCCAAGTCCCTCGCACTGGCGGATAAGGTCATCCTCGCAGATATCTACGCCGCCCGTGAAACCGACACCCTCGGCATCAGCTCTGCCGATCTGCAGGCTCTGGTACAGAAAGAGGGCAAAGAATGTTTTTATTTCCATACATTCGAGGAAATTGAGGACTTCGTTTTAAAAAATTGTATCAACGGGGACCTGTTGATAACTATGGGAGCCGGAGATGTTGTAAATATCGGCGAAAACCTGCTTTCCAGATAACTTATCCACATTATCCACAGCCAGAACGTGGAAAACTTTCCTCTCTGGCTGTGGATATTTTTTTCCAAAAAAAGATGATATTTCTGCGCCTTTGACAATCTTTTACACATTTTCCACATTATCCACATCCACGAAAACCCCAGTGTTTATCAGCCCTGAGCCGGAAACTTCCTGTTTCCTTTTTAAAATGTCTGTGTTAAAATGGGGCTTGCCAAAAGGAATTGAAAAGTTTTCCACAGTCTGCAGGACGCAGACAAACTGCAGCAATTTTTACAGAGAACCGGGAATAATAGGATGAGTGAGATTTTTTTGTGCGGCGGGGCAGCGGATGCTACCGTCCTTTCCAACGTTTTTATCGATGAATATTTAAAAGATGCCAACGATGCACAGTTAAAGGTGTATCTTTTTCTCGTGCGCCGTCTGCAGGCAGGCGATCCTGTCAGCATTTCGGACATGGCAGACCGCTTTAATCATACGGAAAAGGACATTCTGCGCGCCCTCTGCTACTGGGAAAAGTGCGGCATCCTGACGCTCAAGCTTTCGCCCGACCGCACAACCCTGCAGCAGATCCGTCTGCTCCCCCTTTCCAAGGGGAAGAGACAGGACGCAGGACAAACTGATTTTTCTACGGAGCAGACCACCGGACATATTTCACACGATGTCGGACGGTTTGCGGACACGACTCGTAGCTCTGATTCCGAACGCTTTGGCGACGCAGCCCGCAATTCTGAGCAAGGCGCTGACGCAGCCCTGCCCGGAGCAGCCGCGCGCGATACGTCCAACACTGCGGCTGCTTCCTCCGGGCGCACGGCCGCACCGCAGATCCGCAGCATTACGATGCTTTCCCACCAGTCCCTTGAGCCTGCCGATCCCTATGCCAAACCTGCATACAGTCTGGACGAGCTCAAATCCTTCCAGCAGCAGGAGAACACCGCGCAGCTGATTTTCATCGCAGAGCAGTATCTCGGACGCACATTAAGCCCCGCCGATATGAAGTCGATCCTCTTTTTCACGGATAAGCTCCATTTCTCCGATGACCTGATCGACTATCTGCTGCAATACTGCGTCGAGCGCGGCAAAAAGGATTTCCGCTACATTGAAAAGGTCGCAATCGCCTGGGCGGAAGCCGGGATCACGACACCTGCCCAGGCAGAAGGTCATATTTCCCGTTATGACAAGAACGTCTATTCCATTATGAACGCCCTCGGCAAGACCAATACCCCCGCACGCAATGAGCTCGCCTATATCCGCCGCTGGACAGAGGAATTCTGCTTTGAGCTCGACGTTATTTTAGAAGCCTGCGGACGCACCGTCCTGGCTACCGACAGACACCGCTTCGCCTATGCAGACAGCATCCTCGCCGCCTGGTACAAGGCAGGCGTCCACCATGTCGCGGACATCGCCAGACTCGACAGCTCCTATCAGAAAGAGCGTGCATCTCGCCCGGCGCGCAGCGGTTCTACAGCAGAATATAACAGTTTCATGCATTCCAGCTATGATTTCGATGCGCTTGAAGAGGCGCTTTTGAAGCAGTAAGGAGGTTTGATGTGGCACTGACTGTTTCCCAATACAATTCCATCCTGCGGCAATACGAAGAGCATCAGACCCGCAACCGCCATCTGCACGATCAGCGGCTGCACCATATTTATGAGACAGTCCCCGGCTATCAGGCCCTCGACGAAGCCGTTGCATCCACCTCTGTCGCACAGGGAAAAAAGATGCTCGCAGGGGATACAAATGCGCTTGCACAGCTCAAAGACCAGCTCAAAGACCTTGCACAGAAACGTGCCGCCCTTTTGCTGGAAAACGGCTACCCGGCAGATTTTCTCGATCCGATCTACGACTGTCCTGACTGTCAGGACACCGGCTATGTGCACGGTCAGAAATGCCACTGCTTCCGTCAGGCGGAGATCGCGCTTCTTTATGAACAGTCCAACCTGAAACGAATGCTCGAAAAAGAAAACTTCGGCACGCTCTCCTATTCCTTTTTTCAGGGAGACGAACTGACCTCCTATCGCCAGGCTGTCGAAAAATGTAAAAATTTTTGCACAAATTTTAAAACGTCCTACCAAAACCTTTTCTTTTATGGTACAGTAGGTACGGGCAAGACATTCCTGACCAACTGCATTGCAAAGGAATGTATCGAGCAGGGCTGTTCTGTACTTTATTTCAGCGCAGCATCCCTTTTCGACTTACTCGCCAGGAACACGTTTGACTATAGGGCACGGGAAGAGCTTTCCGCACTCTGTGCGGATCTCTATGGCTGCGATCTGCTCGTTATCGACGATCTCGGCACCGAAACTGCCACGACAGTGACGCTCTCCCATTTCTTTACCTGTTTGAACGAACGTCTGCTCCGGCAGAAATCCGTTATCATTTCTACCAATCTTTCTCTGGAAGATTGCAGAAACCGTTATCAGGACCGAATTTTTTCCAGAATTGCCAGCAATTTTGAATTCTGTAAACTCACCGGCCCTGATATTCGTATGTGTAAAAAGGTATCCGCAGTCTCGGGCCCGGTCCGCTGACACAGATATCCAAAATATTAACTTTTACCTTCAGAAAGTGAGGAACTTCCATGATGGAACGTGAAGAAACCAGAAATCTCGAAACCATTCCGGTTGGCTCCCTGGGGATTATCCCGTTAAGGGGTTGCGAATCCCTTGCACAGAGAGTTGACCAGTATCTTGTAAGATGGCGCACCCAGCGCGAGAGCGAGCACAAAGACAGCCTTGCCTTTGCAGGCTACCAGCGTGACTCCTACATTTTAAAAAGCAAGGTGCCGCGTTTTGGTTCCGGCGAAGCCAAGGGCGTTATTCTGGAATCTGTCCGCGGTACGGATCTGTATCTGCTGGTTGACGTAACCAACTACAGCCAGACCTATTCCCTCTGCGGTCATGAAAACCATATGTCTCCTGACGATCATTATCAGGATCTGAAGCGTATCATCGCTGCTGTCGGCGGTAAAGCAAGAAGAATTACCGTTATCATGCCTTTCCTTTATGAAAGCCGCCAGCACAAGCGCACCGCACGGGAATCCTTGGACTGCGCACTCGCTCTGCAGGAGCTGGTAAAGATGGGCGTTGACAACATCATCACCTTTGATGCCCATGACCCGAGAGTCCAGAACTCCATCCCGTTAAACGGTTTCGAAACCGTTCAGGCTTCTTATCAGTTCATCAAAAACCTGCTGCGCACCGAGCCCGACCTGCAGATCGATTCCAACCACATGATGGTTATCAGCCCGGATGAAGGCGGTATGGGACGTGCAATTTACATTGCAAACGTACTCGGTCTGGATATGGGTATGTTCTATAAGAGAAGAGACTACACCAGAGTTGTTAACGGACGAAATCCGATCGTTGCTCACGAATTCCTGGGTACCAGCGTAGAAGGCAAGGATATGATCATCATCGATGACATGATTTCCTCCGGCGAAAGCGTACTCGAAGTTGCATCCGCATTAAAGCAGCGCGGTGCCCGTAAGATCTTCATCTGCACCACCTTCGGTCTGTTCACAAGCGGTATGGAGAAATTCGACAAGGCTTATGCATGCGGCAATATCAACCGTGTCCTGACCACCAACCTGATTTATCAGCCTGAAGAGCTGTTAAAGCGGGAATGGTACGTCAACTGTGACATGAGCAAGTACGTTGCTTATCTGATCGATACCTTGAACCATGATACTTCCATCAGCGATCTGCTCGATCCCAACGATAAGATCCAGGCTGCTGTCGCAAAGTATAAAAAAGGACTGGCTTTAGATAACGACGACTGAGCCAGATAAAAAATTGAGCTGAACAATATTGTTCAGCTCCTATTTTTTTCTGTGCAAAATGTCTCTAAATGGAGGATTTATGAAAATCGTAGTAATTGACGGTCAGGGCGGCAGAATCGGCAGTCTTGTGACTGCCCGCCTCTGTAAAGAGCAGCTGCCCGACTGTGAACTGTATGCCATCGGCACCAATGCAACCGCAACCGCTGCCATGCTCAAAGCCGGGGCTGACTTCGGCGCAACCGGAGAAAATCCCGTGCTTGTTGCCTGCCGGGATGCGGATTTTATCATCGGTCCCCTCGGCATTTTGTCCGCAGACTCCCTGCTTGGGGAAGTGACGCCCGCCATGGCGGTCGCCGTCGGACAGAGCCATGCCCAGAAGCTTTTGCTTCCGGTCAATCGCTGCAACAACCACATCATCGGAACCGCCGATCTGTCCGTATCCCAGCTGATCGACGAAACGATCAAGTTTCTGAAAAAGAGTCTTTAAAGCAATAAAATGCGCGTTTTACAGACATTTCATTATCGCAAAAACTCCGGGGCAAGATACCGAGGGTATCCTGTTCCCGGAGTTTTAATTTTTTCTTTTATCCTACAATTCTCCGAATTGTCAGAATCGGCTTATAATTCGCATATCCGTACTTAATTCCTGTTCTCGCTGTGCTGGCATGCACGATTCGTCCGCCGCCCAGATACAGCGCCACATGACCCGCATAGCAGACGATGTCGCCTGCCTGGGCAGCTTCGTAGGAAACCTCGCGTCCTGCACTTCTCATAGCAGCAGAGTTTCTCGGCAGGCCGTATCCATATTGCCTGTACACTGCCCAGATAAATCCGGAGCAGTCCGCACCGTTTGTCAGGCTCGTTCCGCCCGCTACATACGGGTTTCCGACGAACTGGCAGGCATACGCTGCAATATCGCTTCCGCTCGATCCGCTCGCAGGAGGAACGGTCTTTAAGCCGCCGCCCGAAGAACTGCCGGAGCTGCTGCCTGAGGAAGAGGAGCTGTCGGAGCTGCTTGATCGATTGGAGCTACTGTCAGAAGAGCCGGAATTGCTGCTCTTTGCAGCTTTTTCTTCCGCCTTTGCTTTTTCTTCCGCCGCTTTTTTCGCAGCCTCCTCGGCTTTCCGGCGCTCTTCCTCGGCCTTGATGATGGCGTTTTCTTCCTCATCCAGCCTTGCCAGCTCGGAATTCTGCTGTTTGATTAACACTTTATATGCCGCTGCTTCCTGCTTCGCTTTCGCAATCTGCGCATCGAAATCATTCGCCTGGGACTTTTTCTCATCGATCATCTGCTGCATGGAAGCCTGTTCCTCTTCCAGCTCATATTTCTGCGTTTCCAGGTCGCTCTTTTTATCTTCCAAATCGTTCTTTTTCTGTGCAACCTCTTCTTTTATCAGGATGTATCGGTTGAGCATCTGTTTATCGTACTCATACAGCTTCTCCACATAATTCGCCTGATTGAGCATGCCGCTCCAGTTGGAGGCGTTGCTCAGGATCTCGATATAGCTGGTATCGCCCTTTTCATACAGATAACGGAGACGCTTCTTCATTGCAAGATACTGTGCATCCTCCTGCGCCTTTGCTACATCATAGTCCTCCTGCGCCTTTACGATCTGCTTTTCGGTATCACTGATCTGATCCTGCATCAGGCTTACGCTGGCGATGACCTCTACCAGCTGGGAATCCAGCTCCTGTATTTCTTCCTCCAAAGCGTCCTGCTGCCCTTCCAGACTGCTGACCTTGCTCTGGCTCTGCTTATACTGACTCTGCGTGCCCTGCTGCTCGCTCTTTTTCTGCTCCCGTTCTTGCTGAATTTCTTCCCGTGTCTTTGCCTGCACACAGACAGGCTGTATTCCGATCGCTGCCGCAAGCATAACTGCTGCTATTTTTTTCCAGTGATGATTTCCCATCCGTATCTTCCTTTTTTGCATTCTAGTACATCGTTTTCACTTTATACAGTATACAACAAAAAAAGAGCGGGATAAACCCAAAAGTTCATCCCGCTCAAATCTTTTATCATAATTCGCAGTTCTTTACCGTTCTCGGGAAAGGAATAACGTCGCGAATGTTGCCCATACCGGTCAGATACATAACACAGCGCTCAAATCCAAGACCAAAGCCCGCATGGCTTGCGGAGCCGTATTTTCTCAGATCCAGATAGAAGCCGTAATCCTCTTTGTTCAGTCCAAGCTCGTCCATGCGCTGTTCCAGAAGCTCGAGGCTATCCTCTCTCTGGCTGCCGCCGATGATTTCACCGATGCCGGGAACCAGACAGTCCATAGCGGCAACGGTCTTGCCGTCCTCATTTAACTTCATGTAGAATGCCTTGATTTCCTTCGGGTAGTCTGTTACAAATACCGGACGCTTGAACACCTTCTCCGTCAGATAACGCTCGTGTTCGGTCTGCAAGTCGCAGCCCCAGTATACTTTATAATCGAATTCGTCATTGTGCTCTTCCAAAATCTTGATCGCCTCGGTATAGGTCACATGTCCGAAATCGGAGTTCAATACATGGTTCAGTCTTTCCAGAAGTCCCTTATCCACAAAGCTGTTGAAGAAGTTCATCTCTTCCGGAGCATGCTCCAGCACATAGCGGATAATGTATTTGAGCATGGATTCTGCCAGTACCATGTCGTCCTTTAAGTCCGCAAATGCGATTTCCGGCTCGATCATCCAGAACTCAGCCGCATGGCGGGTGGTATTGGAGTTTTCTGCGCGGAAGGTCGGTCCGAACGTATAAATGTTCTTAAACGCCATCGCATAGGTTTCGCCGTTTAACTGTCCGCTTACGGTCAGGTTGGTGGGCTTGCAGAAGAAGTCCTGGGAATAATCCACAGTACCGTCTTCGTTTTTCGGAACGTTGTTCAGATCCAGGGTTGTAACCTGGAACATCTCGCCTGCGCCCTCGCAGTCGCTTCCGGTAATCAGAGGAGTGTGCACATAGACAAAATCTCTCTCCTGGAAGAATTGATGAATCGCATAGGCGATCAGGGAACGAACTCTGAACACTGCCTGGAATGTATTGGTTCTGGGACGCAGATGCGCGATAGTACGCAGATATTCAAAGCTGTGACGCTTCTTCTGCAGCGGGTAATCCGGTCCGCATGCGCCTTCCACTACAACCTCGTCTGCCTGCATCTCAAAGGGTTGTTTTGCACCGGGCGTCTCTACAATCGTACCTGTTACAATGACAGCTGCTCCGACGCCGATTTTGGCAATATCGGCATAATTATCCAGCTTGTCCGCTGCGTATACAACCTGCAGCGGTTCAAAAAAGGTACCGTCATTTACAACCAGGAATCCGAAATTCTTAGAATCCCGGTTGCTTCTTACCCAGCCGCCTACTGTCACCTTCTGGCCAGCAAACTGTTCTTTTTCTCTGAATAACTGTCTTACACTTGTCAGTTCCATGCTCTCTCTCCTCACTCGCCTCGTGCGTCAGCTGTGCCTTGGCTTATTCTGCTTCGGTCGCTGTCTCTGTTGTTGTCTCGGTTTCAGTTTCTGTTGTCTCTTCGGTCGCTTCCTCTGTGGATGCCTCTGTTTCGGTTACGTTCGCGTTCTCAATCAGATACTTGGTTACCTTTTCAGACATCAGATATTCTTTGTAGCCGCGCAGGTCACCAACCGCTTCCTCATAAGCTTCTACGGAATCATAACCATATTCGGATGCGCTGCTTTCCAGATCTGCCTGCAGCTCTTCATCGGTTAAGGTCAGACCTTCTTTTTCTGCGATCGCCTGCATAACCAGAATCTGCTCTGCTGCGCTTTGTGCTGATTTCTGAAGCTCGTCTTCATATTCATCCGCAGCCAGGCCGTAGCTGTATGCCATAAAGGTCTCCAGATCGATTCCATACATGCTTGCAGTAGTGGTCAGGTTCTTAACCAGACGGTCATAATAGCGGCTTACCATCTCTTCGGGAGTTTCCTTGAAGGTTGCATTTGCCGTTACCGCCTCCAGAACATTTCTTTCCAGCTCTGTTTCCTGCTGGCTCTTGGCAGAGCTCATCAGGTTATCGTAAACGTACTGACGATATTCTTCTACTGTGCTTACGCCGTCAATATTGCGGGCTGCTACAAAAGCATCGTCCAGAACCGCGTCAGTTTCTTCATAAACATGATTTACCGTTACCGTGAATACAACGTCTGCACCGGCAAGGTCTGTATTGTTGTAATCCTCCGGGAAGGTAAGGTTTAAATCCTTTGTCTCATCCTTCTTCATGCCGATCACGCCGTCTTCAAAACCGTCGATAAAGGTATTGGAGCCGATGGTCAGCTCGTAGCTGTCGGAAGAACCGTTGTCAAACTCTACACCGTCCTTTTTGCCGACATATTTGATATCAACAACATCGCCATCCTTTACGGCACGATCTACTTCTTCTTTATTTTTGTTGCTGTCCAAAACGCTCTGAATGTACTGATCCACCATCTCGTCGGTTACTTCTGCCCTGGTAACCGTAACATCAACGCCCTTGTAATCGCCCAGCTCTACAAAGTCGCCAAGGTTGATGCCATCCAGATATGCTTCATCCGGGTATACCTTGGTTTCGCTTTCGGTTTCTGTTGCTGCTTCTGTCTCAGCTGTTGTGCTTTCCTGTACAGTTGTCTCCTGCACATCTGTCTTGCCGCAGCCTGCCAGCATCATGGCAGACAGAGACACTGCCGTAACGGCTGTCATAAATTTTTTCATAAATTGATCTCCTCATCATCTTACGGACATAAAATCCATAGTAAATAGAATTGCAATATCCTATATATTATCACACTTGGCGGGCTGTTACAAGACCGGAGACAGCAGTCTGCTGATTTGCTCCTTAAACCGGATCCAGACAGATCTGCTCTTGTACATTTCCTTTGTGATCCGCGTACAGCACTTTAAGTCTTCCCGGAAAATCCGTTCCATTTCCCCTGCGATATTCTGGTCAAAAATCATGGCATTGACCTCAAAGTTGAGTGCGAAGCTCCGAATATCCATGTTCGCTGTTCCGTAGCAGCACGCCTTTCCGTCAATGGACAATCCTTTTGCATGTAAAAAACCATTATCATAGGTGTAGCAGTTCGCCCCTGCCATGATCAGCTCGCCGACATAGGAAAGTGTCGCCCAATACACAAATGGATGATCCGGCTTGCACGGAAACATCAAATTGACCTCCACGCCGGACATCGTTGCCATCAGAAGCGCCGTCTGGATCGATTCATCCGGTATAAAATACGGCGTCTGAATGTAAATGCTCTTTTTTGCCTTGTGGATCAGCCGCAGGTAATTGTCCCGAATACTCTGGAGCTCGGAGTCCGGTCCGCTGGAAATGATCTGCATTTTGACATTGCCGGCTTTTTCTTCCGGCAGGATGAAATACTTCGGATTTTCAAACAGATTCTCTCTCGCTGCATAGTCCCAGTCCTGAATATAGCGCAGCAAAAGTCCACCGACTGCGCTGCCGCAGATTCTCAGATGGGTATCCCGCCAGTGCCCGAACTTCGGATCCAGTCCGATATACTCTTTGCCAATATTAAAGCCGCCGACATAAGCCACTTTTCCGTCGATGACTGCAATTTTTCTGTGATTTCTGTAGTTTACACGCAGATGCAGTCTGCCAAACAGAGCCGGGAAAAAGACCGCAACATGGATGCCCTGCTTTTCCATTTCTTTCCAAAAGTGCTTTCCAACGCTCCGACAGCCCATCGCATCATACAAGATCCGAATTTCTACACCCTGTGCCGCTTTTTCCAGCAGTGCCTCCCGAATCCTCTGGAAGAGCACGTCATCTTTTATGATGTAATATTGTAAAAAAATATAGGATTCCGCATTTTTAATATCCTCGATCAGAGCATCGAATTTGTCGTTGCCGTCAGTGAAAATCTCTACCGCATTGTCTCCGGAAATCATGCATCCGGCACTTTCCAGGTTAAAAAAGACCAGATCCGAAAAATCCTTCAAATCCGGGTTTTCCTGCTCCAGCTCGCGGCTTTTGACGCTGTATTCCTGGCGGCGCACCGCATCGTTTATCTGCTCCTCGATTCCTTTGATCTTGAACATCTTCCGCTTGTGCATGTCCGTCCCGGCGAGAAGATACATTAAAAATCCCAGACCCGGCAGCACATTCAACGCCAGCAGCCACGCCCACGCTGACTTTGCTTCCTTTCTCTGGAAGAAAATAATAATAATCGCAAGAACCAGATTGATCCATACCATATGTGCCCATGTGTAGCGGAATACTTCCTGAAATGTTTGCCAAAACTGCACCCACGTCGTCATTACTGCCTGTTCCTTCCTGTCAGCAGCGCCGAAGGCGGCGCTGTCCTCATTCACCAACGCTCGCGGACTCGCGCTCCGCGCTTCTTCGCCTGCTTCGCAGGCCGTCCGCTCGCTATCCGCACGAGAAAAACAAATGCCGCCTTCGGCGTCGCTTGTTTTTCTTTCGTGCTGGATACATTATACCCCAGGTGGCTATTAACTTCAACAAAACTCCTTGTACAATACCGTAAATTCTGCTAAAATGTTCTATAAGAATGCTAAGCGGACACACCGTACAGACAGCGCCGCTGTGCAGTACAAAGAAAGAGGAGGATTCACCACTATGAAAACCTGGGCAGTGGTATTGCTGGTCATCCTTGCCATTCTGATCGTCGCAGTCGTTGTTCTTTATTTTCTTGGAAGAAAGATGCAGAAAAAACAGGAAGAACAGCAGCAGCAGATTGAAGCATATAAGCAGAATGTGACCATGCTTGTAATTGACAAGAAAATCATGAAGCTCAAAGAAGCCGGACTTCCGCAGTCAGTCATCGACAATACGCCGAAGATGATGCGCCGTTCCAAGCTTCCGATTGTCAAGGCAAAAGTCGGTCCGCAGATCGTTACCTTAGTCTGCGACCAGAAGATTTTCGACCTGGTTCCTGTGAAAAAAGAAGTCAAGGCAACCGTCAGCGGCATCTACTTAACAAATGTTAAGGCAGTCCGCGGAACGCTGGTACAGCCCGAGAATCAGAAAAAGAAGAACTGGTTCAAGAGAAACATCGAAAAACTGCAGGAAAAAGCAGGCGCAAAGCCTGTAAAATAAATTCGTTACAGTTCACTCGTACCTTTTTGTAAGCAGATTTCATGCTCGCATGAAAATCTGCTTACAAAAAGGTACGGAGGGAGCGCCACTTTATGAGCAAAAATGAGCTGCGAAGCAGCGGAGAGCGTCGAA